>ERZ772946.15-NODE-15-length-137032-cov-11.5014_pt1 | contig 137032 bp, 123 predicted proteins | sample MGYA00511680_ERZ772946 | MGnify/ENA primary metagenome ERZ772946 (study PRJEB29015, sample SAMEA2737918) | human oral metagenome | biome: human oral; feature: human-associated habitat; material: dental | place: China | collected 2016 ... | reverse complement strand
AATTTATTATCCCCTTTGGCTTCATACAGCGCTTCATCGATCTTAGCGACATCCAAATAGCGCTTATTCGCGCGATACACATCAGCTAGCAGCTCGCACGCCATACCCTGAGCGCAGCCGTAGATGCGCCTATGCGTTTCGATGATGCGGATCGCTCCATCCGAATCATCGAGTTTATTTAGCAACACGTCGCATAATCTGATGAGATTTTCGTCGGTTTTGTCTAGCTCATAGGCTTTTTCGAAATAGGTTTTGGCTAAAGTAAAATTCTCCATCGCATAATATGTCGCCGCTAAGATCGCGTAACTACGCGAAACTGGATCTACGGTGACTAGCTTAAGAGCAGCAGTATTAGCATTTAGATTATCTTTAATGCCTAAGTAGTAGCCAATTTTTACTCGCAGATACTCGGAGTCTGAGTTTAGGCTTTTTTCGCCGAGCTTTAAATAGCGCGCCGTATTTTTACGATCTTTGATCGCAAAAGCAGTCTTTAGCGCTTCTAGCAGATAAACGGACGAGCCTGTTTTATTGTATGCCTTTTCATATAAAAACATCGATGCGACGGGATCTTTATGCAGTAGCTCCAAAGCTGTAAGCAAATCGAAATTTAGCTCGGCGTCTTCTTGCGCTCGCATCGCGTGGTTTAGCTTTTCTTTGGTTATACTTTTAGCGCTTACGCCGCGATTTATCAAGCTCTTTTTAATTGCATCTTTTGTACCGTTTTTTGTGCCAATGCTGGAATTCTTATCAGACGCCTTTTTATCCGTAACGGACTGCTTCGCCGCTGCAGCATTCGTCCCACTCTCCGCACTTATATACTGCGGCGCTAAAATCATCGCCGCGATTAAAATTCCGCTTAAAACCTTACCCCGATACATTCTTCCTCCAATTCTTTAGTATGCGTTTTAAAATATTCCCAAAACGGAAAGCTACGACACTGCTTCGGACGCAGCTCGTAAATCCCGCAGTTGCGTTGCGATTCGTCAAAAAATACGCACGCCAGACCATCTTCAAAGGGCTTTTCTTTTACGCTAAATCTAGCGCCTATTTTTTGTAAATAAATTTCTTTAAGCCTTGCAGGCGAAATTTCAAATTTTACCGCCAGCGCCGCGATCTCACTCTCATCTATCCAGATGTAGCCGCTCTCTCCCGTGCAGCACTTACCGCCGCAGCGCTCGCACGCGCTTGCATCAAAGCTAAAGCCAAACTCACTCATAATCCACGCTCGTTAAATCCGCGCTTTTGTAGATCGCGTGGGCTTGTGCGGTGCGCCTTCCGTGCGCACTAGCATAGATCGGAATGGTGATCTCACAGGGCGAGCGCGAGTTCTTACGAGCCTGCAAAAGCGCGAGCTTGGCGGGCTTTGAAATGTCGGGATAGACAAAACCAAGCCTCGTCAAATTTAGCCTAAACTCGCCCAAAAGCTCGCAAATTTTAGCTAGCTTACCCGCCTCGTAGCAAAAAATAAGTGTGCCGCCAGGCTTGAGATGAGCATTCGCAGATCGCACAAAATCCCGTAGGCTAAGGCTTGCTGCGCTCTTACTAAGCGCCATATGAGGCTCTTTGCTAAGCGACATGCGCTCTCGATAAAAGGGCGGATTTGAGACGATAAAGTCAAAACGCTTCTCGCTTTTAAACTCCGCAAAATCCGCGTGCAAAATTTCGGCAGGCAGATCGTTTTGCAAAGAATTTAGCCTTAAAATTTCTAAATTTCGCTCTTGAATTTCTAGCAAGCTTAGATTGATGCTTTTAAAATCGCGCTTTAGCAAAAGCCCTAAAATTCCACATCCTGCGCCCACATCCAGCACGTCGCCGTATATCGCTCGCGGATTTAGCGCGCCTTTTAGGCTACGCTCATTGCAAGCGGCAAACCCGCCGTCAAACAAGCACTCCGCAGCAAAATCCTCGCGTGCTTTGGCGCCTTCAAATTTGCTCGCAAAATCTTTATCGTGCGTCTTTTGAGATTCTAAAGACTGCGCGATTTGTTCGTCACAAAATTTAAAATTTTCACCGCTTGCGATATCAGGCTTTAAAGCATGCCAGGCTTCGTCGTTTTGAAAATCGTAATTTTTATAGCGCTCGCTTTGAAATTTCTCCTGAAATTCCGCTTGAAATTCCATTTTAAATTCCGCCTTAAGTTCAGCGCAGCCCTTACTTCCAAAATCGCGATCATTCTCCGTGCTATGGTTAGGGACATACAACTCTTCTTTGCTAAAAGCGCAATCCTCGGTGCAAAATTCCGTCTCGCCGCCTGCGTAATTTGCAGCGCAAAATTTTGCATTAAAGCTTCTATCTGCTGCGCCTTTAAATTCCGCGCCACAGCCCAGCGCCCAAGAGCCATTTTGCGATGCTGCGTCAGCTTTACGCACGCCTGAGCTTCTTATAAAATTCCACAAAAAAATCGTATCGCTCGTGTAGCGATAACCCTTTTTTGGCTGATAAAGCCTCATCTGCGGATATTTTTGATGATGGTATGAGCGTGATTTATCGCCACCACGATCGATCCACCACTTCTGCTGATGAGATCTCCACCGACGTAAAGCCCGCTAGTGGCAGTTTGAAGATTTTCATCCACGATCGGCACGCCGTTTTCATCGTAAGCGATGCCGCATTTTTTAAGAAAATCGATCGGGCTCGTGCCGCCGATCGCGTATATCACGCGGTCAAATACGAGCTCGGTGCCATTATCAAATTTTACCAGCATCTTGCCGTTTTCATTTTCAAGAGCCTCTATATCGATGCCTAAACGCAAGATGATGTTGCCGTATTTGGTCTCGCGCATTACGTCGCTTTCGTTCGTCTCGTTTAGGCGGGTAAATTTAGCCTTGCGATAGCAAAGCGTCACGACATTGGTTTTACACAGCGCTATAGCGTATTCCGCAGCTGAGTTACCACCTCCGACGACCAGAATTTTTTCATTAATCGTGCATTTATCAAGATTGAAATTTACCCGTTGCGTGATCGAAGGCGGAATTTTATAAGCGGGCTTATTAGGCTTGCCCATCCTGCCAATTGCGACGATGACGTTGCGCGCGCGGTATCCAGCCGAGCTAGTCGTGATATAAAACTCATCTGCGTGCTTTTCGATCTTTTCGACTTCACTTTTGAAATTCGTATCGATTTCGTCGCTATCTAAAAGCTCGTCGAAATAATTTAGCACGCTCTCTTTCGTGCCGGTTTCAAACGAAATAGATCCGCGCGTCTCGCTGTCAAAACCTTTATATTCTTTATCTACGCGCTTTTTATCTTTGTAAAACTGCCTAATCGTTTGAGAGTGGTTGTCGCCTTTTTCGAGCAGAAGTACATGCGCAAGCCCGTTTCTTTTGGCTTCTACTACGGAAGCGATGCCGCAAGGACCGCCGCCGATCACCGCCAAGTCGTAAACGTCTATCATAAATTTCCTTTAATCTTTTAAATTTCATACGAAATTATAGTAAAAATTCCATTAAAATCAGTGGAATTTCCTAGCAATTTCGCAGCTTAAATTTAAAATTTTAACGCTTTAAGATGCTTGCTTGGCTAAATTTGAAAAGACATAATTTTCTCCGTTTAAATTTTAAATTTCACGGCGCCAATCCGTTTATAAAAGCTCATGCGGCAAAAGCGGCAGCAAGAGCAGTAAATTTTAAAATTTCACTTTGCCGAAATGGAATTTTGCGAGCTAAGATAAAGCGATAAGAGCGGTGAAATTTTAAAATTTCACCGCTCTTGCAGAGGTTTTAGTAGAATTTTTAAGGCTAGTTAAAATTTAGCGTATACTTTATGCTAAAGTTAAATTCCATATCTTTCTCGACCTTTGGAAAGCTACCTTTGGTGCGCTCGACTGCGCTTAATGCGCCCTCATCAAGCGAATCGACATTAGAAGAAGACGTAACGCGAAGACCCTTAACATCGCCACTTGCCGTATAGGTAAAGTGCACGCCTACGACGCCGATTTTACGCATACGTTGCGCATTTTTAGGGTAGTGCGACTGCGCGTAGCGAGAAATGATGGCGAAAATTTTCTTACCGACATCGCTATTGCTAGGATCTCCGCGGCTTGTTATAGCGTCGCTACCACCACCTGCACTACTAGAGCCGCCGCCCCCGCCGCTACCCAGCGAAATAGGCTTTGTCGGATCAAACTTCGCAGTTAAATTCCTATCGCTGCTTTGAACTTTATGCTCTTTTTTAGGCTTCGGTTTTTCGATCGGTTTTGGTTTTTCTACCGGCTTTGGCTTAGGCTTTTCGACCGGTTTCGGTTTTTCGACTACGGGCTCTGGTATAGGCTCCGGTTCAGGAATCGGCTCGGGCTCCGGTATTGGCTCCGGCTCAGGCGGAGTTGGTTCCGGTTCGGGTTCGGGCTCCGGCTCCGGCGGAGTGGGCTCTGGCTCAGGATCCGGTTCAGACTGATCGGAAGGAGGCGGGATATTGGGCTCATCGGAGATATCGCCCTGCTTGGCATCATCCATTATGCTATCGATGGAAAAGGCTATCATATCGGGCATGCTAGGCGGCTTCGGTGCCGACGATAAAAGAGCAAAAACACCCACAGCGATGATGCAATGCAGCACCAAAGATACGATGAAGCCTATTGCGCTATCTTTATTCATTATTCATTGCTCTTTTTCGGTCACGATCGCAAATTTTTCATGGCCTGCCTTTTTTAGGACATCCATGATCGAAATGAAAGAGGAAAATTTCGAGTCTTTATCATTTTTCAATACGACAAGATCGTTTTTATCGAGCGCGGCAATTTTTTTCTCAAGCTCATCCTCGCTTATTGCGACATCGTCTAGATAAATTTTAGATTCGCTATCCACTTTGATGGTAACTTTTTTATCCTCTTGCGGGTTTTGCGAGCTTGAAGAAGATGGAAGATTTACCTTAATATGCCCCTGCGCAATGAAAGTCGAGACACTAAGCACGATCGCTAACAGCACCAGCATAATGTCGATGAACGGGACGATATTTAGCCCGTCTCGTCTAGGAATGCTCATTTATTTAACCTCATCGTAGCGATTTAGAAGCACATCAACTTTACGGACGAAACCGTTGTAGATGATAAGCGTAGGCACGGCGACTACTAGACCGGTAGCCGTAGCTTTAAGGGCAAGCGAGAGACCTTGCATGATAGCCTTGGTATCGATACCGCTTGCAGTACTCATATCAAAAAATGTGATCATAATGCCGATGACAGTACCTAAAAGACCGATGTACGGAGCATTTGAATAAACAATATAAAGTGTCGTTAAATTTTTTGTCAGAGCCTCTTCATATAGCGCCTTGCTTTTGTAATCGCTCGCCTTAACCTTCGAATAAAAAAGCAGCCTTTCGATAGTAAACCATACGACTAAAAAGCTCATAAATCCGAGGATCGCAAAGATAATGTAATCCACGTAATGCGCCAAAAATTCCATAATGCCCATAAGCTCTCCTTAAAAATTTTAAAAATTTTTATAAATTCAGCAAAGCACCTTGCCAAAAAAATGAGCGATTCTATCAAAAATAGATTTAATTTTTACTAAAATTTTGATGAGCGATATTTAAATTATATTTTATCATTTAACTTTATTTAATGATAATAAAGCATTCGGAGATAGAATTCTAATGATTTTAAAATGTCTTGATAATTAATATAAAATAAAGGATTAATTTTATATTATCTGCCGTTTTTTAATCTCATTATCATTTAGGAGTTTCGTATGAAAAAATTTCATCTGGCTTTGTCTTTGTGCGCGGTTCTTTGCTTAAGTGCACAAGCAGACGAGAAATCAAGCGCTACGGACGCATCCAAAAGCAAGGATTCAAATACGCAAAGCCTAGGCGTAATCGAAGTTACTAGCGATTCTAGCACGCCTAGCACCGTGGATGATGTCAAAATCAACACCCGCAACGCTACGCTCGTAAAAGACGTATTTCGCGATATTCCGGGCGTGTATGTGGGCGGCACCAACGGCATGAATCAAAAAATTTATATGCGTGGCGTAAGCGATCGCGGTCTAAATATCACGATTGACGGCGCGAAGCAAAACGGCAATACCTTCCACCACAACGCCGATTTATTAATCGATCCGGATCTTATCAAAGCCGTAGAGGTAGATGTCGGCGCGCGCTCGGTAGTAAATGGCTCGGGCGCCTTGGGTGGCTCGGTATCTTTTAAAACTGTGGATGCCAGCGACCTGCTCGAAGAGGGTCAAGATATCGGCGCCAAGCTCAAAGTGGGCTATACGAGCAATAACGAGGGCTATTCGCAAAGCGCAATGCTCTATGGCAGGGCGTTTGATAGCCTAGATATGCTTGCCGCATTCAAGCACTATGGATACGGCTTCGGCGAATCGGGCAACGGCAAACCTACGGGTGGCGATGGCAACGATATAAATTATTTATTAAAAGCGGGCTATAGCTTTTTGGATTTCCATAAAATTTCGCTCTCTACCGAACATATGCAGTATAAAGGTCTCTATCCGCTGCGACCGGAATTCGGCTCTTGGCTGAACGGACAGCTAGATAACCGCAAATACGAGCGCGATACGCACACGATCAAATACACATATAATCCAAGTGACTTGCTAGAACTCGACATCACTGGATACTACACAAAGCATCAACGCATTGGCTCTACTTCGTCGGGCTCAAAATGGGGCGTCGAGACCAAGGGCGGCAAAATCGGCGCTAAGAGTAAATTTGAAACGGGCGATCTGGCTCATACGTTGCGTTACGGCTTTGATTACTACCGCTCGGAAAACTACGTCAAGCCCGGCAATCTACGCCCCGAAAAGGTCGATAATTATAGCTTTTATATCGAGGATGCTATGCGATACGGCGGGCTTACGGTAACTCCCGGCGTGCGCTACGAAAGGCACGAGCTAAAGACTTACAACGGCAGAGGCGCTAATATCTCTAGCTACAAATATAAATTCAACGAAGTAAGCCCGGCTTTGGCGCTTGATTACGAGATCGGCGCGGGATTTGGGGCATTTGCGAGCTATGCGCGGGTATTTAGAGGACCTGACGTAATGGAGAGCATGATGGCTGCGGGCACTAGCCGTGGCAGACCGCTAAGCTGGATGGCTAACGAAAATTTAAAAGCTACTACGGGCAACGCCTACGAAATAGGCGGTCGCTACAAAAGCGAGCTAGGAGAGAACTCCTCGGTAAGCCTAACTGCGAAGTATTTTAGAACGGAGTATAAAAATCTCATCGTAGATAACAATGCTCGCGGCGGCGTTATCGGCTGCCCGGGAGGAGCAGCAAATACCTTATGCAGGGCTAATGCAGGTGGTGCGGATATCGACGGTATCGAGCTTTTCGCAAGATTAATATTAGATGATTTGAGCCTTGCTGCGGGTTACACCCACCAGCACGTAGAATATAAAGACCGCGTGCACAGCGGCTCGGGCTATCTAAGCTCAAACATCATCGGCTACCGCGACTATGGCGATAAATACACCTTCAATGCCGAGTACGCAATCTCTGCGGCGGATCTACTGCTGGGCTATAACTTGCTCTTTTTCGACTCCAAAAACGTAGCCTCCGCAAATAGCGACGAAAAAACAAAAGTGCCTAGCTACGCGGTTCACGATCTATATGTGACCTACGCTCCGGATAGCGGGCGATTTAAAGGGCTTGAGATCAACGCGGGCGTTTACAATCTCTTTGATAAAGCCTACGCGTCGCACTCGCAGCGCAGCGCCGATTTCACCGGTGATTCAAACGTTATCGACTGGGAGCCTGGACGAAATTTCAAGCTAAGCGTGGCGTATAAATTTTAAAGCTTACGCGAGATGATCGCACGAAATTTTGCACGCTAAAGCGGCGAAATTTTAAAAATTCAAAACCTTTGGAATTTCAAAGTTCCTAGAGCTTTGGAAATTTGAAATTCCAAGGGCTTTGAATTTCAAGCTTTTAAATTCTACTAACATAAATTTTCTCGTAAAATTCTTGCGAATAGCAAAATTCTCATTCAAAATGGAATTCTAGCGTGTAGTGGAATTCCAAAAATTCAAAGCGATATCCACAGCGCTTCACATCCAAAGTTCCTTTAGAATTTATAAGATTCCTCCCGCTTCAAGCGCCGTCCGTTTACTCTTCATCGTTAAAATTCCGTTTTTAATTCTACTTAAAAGGAGAGCCTTTGTTAAATTCTACTAAAAACGCCATTCGCGGGGCGTTTTGGACGAAACCGTTCATAGTTTTAGTGCTGCTTTTGCTGCTGTTAATTCCGCTAAGCTTTATCGATAATCTTACCTACTCCCGCTCCGAAACCAAACAGCTCGCGCAGGATTCGATCCTCACACCGGTGGGCGGAGAGCTGCAAATCCAGGGCCTTGCGATTGTAGTGCCCTACGCAGAGATAATCGAAGCGATAGACAAAAGCAACAACGAGCTCGTAAAAAGGCGCGTAGAGAAAAATTTCATCATCGTGCCTAAAAACTACTCCCTCGCGGCGGAGATCGACCCCACCTATCTAAAGCGCGGGATTTTTCGCGTTCCGATATATAACGGCGATTTTGCGCTTAAGGCGGACTTTGAGGCGATAAACTATACCGAGCTCGGCGTCGATCCTGCGCGGCTAAATTTCGACGAAGCCGTGCTAGTACTCGGCGTAGGCAATCAAAAATCCTTCACCGCCTCCCCCGCTTTAAGCCTAAACGGCAAGGAGCTTAAGCAATATCACGGCAACACCGAAGCTAAAATTTTCGATCGGAGTTTAATCTATAAGCTCCCCGCTTCCGCGCTGTCGTCTGATTTTAGCATCAGCGGCACGCTTAAAATTCAAGGTGGTGAGGCGCTTCATCTAGCTCCGATCGCGCAAAATAGCCGTTTTGAAATTAGCTCTACTTGGGCATCGCCTAGCTTTGGCGGCGGCTTTATCGCCAAATCGCGCGAGGTAAGCGCTAGCGGTTTTAAAGCTTCGTGGGAAGTTACAGGCTTAGCCGCAGGCATTGCTCCTGCGTGGCTTGCAGATCAAGACGCGCAGATTGCGATGACGAGCCGGCGCAGCTACGACGATAGAAACGACGCCGTAAGTATCGGCTTCATCGAGCCCGTGAATAACTACTCGCTGATTAAACGCTGCACGGATTACGCTCTGTTATTCTTAGCGGTGCCGTTTTTGGCGATCTTTTTGTGCGAGGTTTACACTCACGAACGCATCCACCCGATCCAGTATCTACTCATCGGCCTGGAAGACGTCGTTTTCTACCTGCTGGTACTTTCACTCTCCGAACACATGGGCTTTGCGCTTAGCTATGCTATCTCGGCGATCGCGGTCAGCGCGATAGTATTTTTCTACGCGAGCGCGATTTTTAAAGGCGCGCGCTGGGGCATTTTCATCACTTGCGTTCAGCTCGTTTCATACGCGATCCTCTATGTCATCTTAAATTCCGAAGACTACGCCCTATTAATGGGAAGTTTGATGATATTTGCGGTGATTTCGCTCGTTATGTATTTTACACGCAAGCTTGATTGGTACGACACCGCGATTCCAAGCGGCGAGAAAAAACAAGAGCAAGAGCCCGAAATTTAGCCTTTAAATTTACCGCTAAATTTAATCGCAACGGCCTTTGGAGTTTTAAAATCCAAAGGCCTTTTTAAATTTACCCGCTAAATTTCGACTGCCAAAATTTCATCTATCTGAAATTTTACTCGCCGCGGCAGACAAACCGCGACCGAGCCGAACGGCGTATTTTAAAATTTAGCCCCGCGAGCGGGAGTATATCGCGACAAAAACAAAATTTAGATCACGCCGCTTTAAATTTTAAAATTTCATCTGCGCCGATTTTTGAGTATAATGAGCGAAAAATTTTAAGGATTTTGTGTGATACTTGCTATTGAGAGCAGCTGCGACGACAGCTCGGTCGCGGTGATGGATGAGCGCAGTTTCGAGCTGAAATTTTACGAAAAAATAAGCCAGGAGGCCGATCACGCCAAATACGGCGGCGTCGTGCCCGAGCTTGCCGCGAGGCTGCATACGGAGGCGCTGCCGCGGATTTTGCAGCGCGCAAAGCCCTATTTTAGCGAGCTTAGCGCCGTCGCAGCGACCAATACCCCAGGGCTCAGCGTGAGCCTGATCGGCGGCGTGAATATGGCAAAAGCGCTCGCGCTTGCGCTAAATTTGCCGCTCATCGGCGTAAATCATCTCGTAGGCCACGTTTACTCGCTGTTTTTGCACGGCGAGGCGCGATTTCCGATGGGCGTTTTGCTCGTTAGCGGCGGGCATACGATGGTTTTGGATATCGACACTGCGGGGGGTATCGAAATTTTAGCGACCACCGGCGACGACAGCTTCGGCGAGAGCTTCGATAAGATCGCCAAAATGCTAGGCCTCGGTTACCCGGGCGGCGCGCTCATCGAGGAGCTCGCAAAAGGCGGCGAGCCGCGGTTTGAGCTGCCCGTGCCGCTGAAGGGCGACAGGCGGCTGGAGTATAGCTTTTCGGGGCTTAAAAACGCCGTGCGCGTGCAGATCGAAAAGCTAAAAGAGGCGGGCGAGCTAGATGAGCGGGCAATGCGCGATCTGGCGCGCTGCTTTGAGGACGCGGCGTGTGCGCACATACTGGATAAATTACAGCGGATCTTTGAGCTGCGCCGCTTTGCGCGCTTCGGCGTCGTGGGCGGAGCAAGCGCGAACCTGCATCTGCGCGGGCTTTTGACGGATTTGTGCGAGCGGGCGGGCTGCGAGATGCTTTTCGCGCCGATGAAATTTTGCTCCGACAATGCCGCTATGATCGCGCGCGCGGCGATAGAAAAGCTGCGCAAAAAGGAGTTTGTCTCGCCCGCAGAGCTTGAGATCATCCCGCATCTAAATCTACGCTCGGCGTTTGAGTAAAATTTTAAAATTTACAAATAATCTGCGTCCGCTAGCGGTTTCTTACGCGCTGGGCGTTTGAGTGAAATTTTATCTCGCGCTCGCTCACGGTTGAGTTTGGATAAAATTCACTTTGAATTTACACATCGCGTTTCAGGCTCACGCCACGTTTTGCCAAACTCCTTTCGTGCTCGCACCACCATCGATGCCGCTGCCGCTGCGCATGTCCTCGCTGCTTGCAATATCTGCTAAAATTTGATCGGCTTGTTTACTCGTCATTTTTTATCCTTTATATTTAATCGTGCAGAAAAGTTACGACTTCGTGTTCTTTTGGTAAATTTTCTCTACCATCAATACCGCGATTTCCGTATTCTGCTAGAGCTTCTTTTAAAATTTTATAAAGCTCGTCCAATGAAATTCCGTCAATACTAGAATTGATATTTTCCAGCTTATATTTTATAAAAAACGGATTATCTGCGAGCATTTTACTTGTAGTCTCGTCATAAATTCGCCTTATATCAAGCTCAATAACATTGCCTTTATAACATAAAATATAAATCTCCTCACCCGTAAATCCATCTCGCGGATCTGGTAAGTGCGGATCACACACAAAGATAAACCAGATATTCCTCTGCCTATCGACAACCCAATCAAGTTGTTTTATACGTTGATCGCCTAATGGAAGTTCACCAAAATTTGCTCTGGAGCTATTTACTATGTCAATAACGCCATATTTCTCAATATCCTCTTTAGAAATATATTCCGCAACAAACGCCATTCTCTCCTCCTTAAATTTAATATTTAATTATATCTACGACATATTTATGTTCGCTTATACGCTCGTAGATATCGCCTTCGCTTTTAGTGCCTAGCTTTCTAACCATATCGTTTAGAAAAAATTTCTCAAAATTTTCAGCGGTTACCTTGGCGCCGCTACTGGTGCGCACATCCTTGTCATTCGCTATATCTGCCAAAATCTTCTTTGCTTGTTCATTTGTCATTTTTTATCCTTTGTATTTAATCGTGCAGAAAAGTTACGACTTCGTGTTCTTTTGGAACATATTCCCTATTTTCAATACCGCCGCTACCATACTCAGACAAGGCTTCATTTAAAATTTTATAAAGCTCGTCTATCGAAATATCTCCAATGTCAGAATTTACGCTTTGGAATTTATATTTGATTTTAAATGGATTTTCCGTGAAATATTTACTCGTTGTCTCATCATAAATTCGTCTTACATCAAGCTCGATATTTTTACCTTTATAGTGAAACAACCAAATATCCTCGCCCGTATAGCCATCTCGTGGATCCGGCAGTTGAGGGCTACCGATAAAGATAAGATAGGTCTGTTTTTGTTTATCTACTACCCAATTTAACCATCTAATATCTTGATTGCTCAATAAGGGTTTTCTAAATTTTGTTCTAATTTTATTAACAGTGTCTATAATATCGTATTCCTCTAAGTCCTCTTTCGAAATATATTCTGCTACAAACGCCATTCTCCACTCCTTAAAATTTAATTATCGGATTATACTGCGATATGTTTATATCCGCCTATACGATCATAAATATAGCGCAGGAGGTAAATTTTATAATTGATTTTTGCTTTGAACCGTGCGCAACGCTCTCGTTAAAATTTTTAAAATTTCAAAGCGTAGTTTAAATTTATAGCGCAGCTCGGCGCACTAAAGTGCAGGCCGCCGCGCGTTTAAATCCCACCGCAAATTGTGCGACGCTACGTATTCAAAACCCGAGCATATCAGGCGCTGCGATGACGCGCCGAGCCGAGCGGGCTCCGTAAATTTAACCGCGACATACCTAAGCTTCTATCGCGTAGGGGATTTTATCTTTCGCGTCGGCGCCCGCAAAGCCTTTAAGCCGCAGTAGGCAGCTGTCGCAAAGCCCGCACGCAGCGTCCTCGCGCTCGTAGCAGCTCCACGTAAGCTCTAACGGCACGCCGATTTCAAGCGCCAGCGAAACGATCTGCGCCTTGCTAAGGTGCACGAGCGGGGTTTTGATGCGCGGATGAAAGTCGCGGCTCGTACCCAGATCGAGCGCTCGCTCAAACGCGCCGATGAACTCCGCGCCGCAGTCTGGGTAGCCGCTGCTATCCTCCTGCACCACGCCGATGAAAATCGCGTCGCAGCGCTCCTTCTCGGCGAGCGCGGCGGCGATGCTCAAAAACACGCCGTTGCGAAACGGCACGTAGGTGCTCGGCAGATCTGAAAACGCGCTCTCGCCGCTTTGCGGTGGAATTTTATCGCTTCGGCTTTGCGATGAAATTTGATTGTTTTGGCTTTGTGGTAAAATTTCACCCCCTGCGTGCTTGGGTGGAATTTTATCGCCCTGTTGCGGCTCGGCTCCGCTTTGAGGTAAAATTTCGCCGTCTTGCAGTGAAATTTTGTCGTCGCGAGCTAAAATTTTGCCACCTTGCGGTGAAATTTCATTGTCCCCTAGTGAAGCTTCGCCATCTTGGGTTAAAATTTCACCGCTCTGCACGCAACTACTTCGCGCCGAATCTGCACCGAGCGTAGCGTCCGCGGGGCTCGCCGAGAAATTTAACGCAGTAAAATTTTGCCCGCCAATCTCGGCATTAATAGAATTTGCCACGATAGAATTTTGCCCATCTAATTCGGCGACGGAATTTGTCTCGGCAAAATTTAACTCCCCAAACTCCGCGCTCTTGGAATTTGCCGCGCTATCAATCTCGGCGCCGGCAGATTTTGCCGCACCGCAAAGCTCCGCCGCGCCCTTTCTGATCGGCAAGGTGCCGTCCGTAAGGGCGCTACCGCCGATTTGTGCGATGAAGCGAGCGTCTAAAATCAGCCTTTTTGCGACCCCCAAATCGTCGCAAATTTTACCGAAGCACTCGCGCTCCTTGCCCATCGTGCGCTGATCGTAGTCGAAGTGCAGCGCCACGATCTCGTAACCTTCGCGCTTGGCGATGTATGCGCATGTCGCGCTGTCCATGCCGCCGCTGATCACGCATAAAGCTCTCATTTTCGTCCTTTTTTTGCTAAAATTATACGAAAATTTTATAAAAGAGGGGTAAAAATGATACTTTGCGAGCAGCCCTATCCCGAAATTTTGGACGCTATCGCGGCGGAGCTGGGCGGCGGGAGCGTCGAGCTAATTTTCGTGCGCGGCGAGGAGATGCGGCAGCTAAACGCGCAAACGCGCGGCATCGATAAGACGACCGACGTGCTGAGTTTCCCGCTCGATCCTGCGGCGTTTATGGGCTTCAGTGGGGATTTGAGCGAAGAAAATTCCGCGCATGAAAACAGCGGCGATAAAAATTTAGACGCTGCGAATTCCGCTGGTGAAAATTCAGACACCGCAAAAGCCGCCAGAGAAAATATAAGCGCTGTAAATTCCGCAGGCGAAAATCAAAACGCCGTAAATTCCGCGAGCAAAAATCCTAACGATGAAAATTTAAATAATGAAAATTTTGACGGTGAGAATTTTGCCCCCGTGCTGCTCGGCTCGGTCGTGATAAATTTAGACCTCGTAGAGCTGAAAGCCGCGCAGCTGGGGCACGGCGCGGATGACGAGACGGCGCTGCTTTTTACGCACGGCTTGCTGCACGTGCTGGGCTTCGACCACGAAAGCGACGGCGGGCAGATGCGCACCAAGGAGTGCGAGATAATAGAGAAATTCCGCCTTCCAAAAAGCCTAATCGTGCGAACGGATGAAAGCGAGGAGTAAGCGCTGTATATCGAAAAATGGCGAGCAAAAGCATGAGTGGTGGCGTAAAATCCGAACAAAATTTTAAAAACGCAGATTGAGGAGCAAAAACTGCAAGCCCAAAACCACAGCGATAAAAGGATCTTTTAGGGTAAATTCGCCATGATCTCCCAACCAAAATTTTGCATACTTAAAGTTATCAACGGCAACTGAATGTATTGCATGATTTACTCCTTAACGATAAATTTTTGTATTTAAATACAAATTTCTACAAACGGATGTTTGTGAAACTTTGTCTTTAAATTTACTAATTTTAATAGAAACCGCTTTAAGACCGTTTATTAAATTTACGGAATCGATAAAAAGCAGATAGTCTTCATCTTTATATTTTATCGGTCCTAAATAAATTAGGGTATCTCCTGCGATCTTGTTTCGATAATCCTCAAAATCTGCCCTGCTATGATATGAATCGCTTGAAAGATCTTTTGCGATCTTACTGCATTCTTGCGGATCTAGAATATACATAAAATTTGCAAAAGACATCTCGTATAACCGAAAATCTCTATATGTCATAATATACAAAAGCTTATTATCAAATTTATATAACGTAAATCCTCTCCCGATAAAGCCGTCCCTAATCGTTTTATTCATATCCATATACCAGCAATCGCCCATATTTTTCTTTAAAACTGGGTTATTGTAATCCGTCGTATCAAAAACCAGAGGTTTGATTATATTTATATTTTTCCATTCAAACAAATCATTGTAAAAGTCGTTGCAGAAGTCTCTTTCTTTTGATAAATGCTCTTCATACTCTTTTTTGAGCGTTGCATTATCTTCTATCGTAAGAAAATAAAAACTCTTGCCATTAAAGGTAGTTGCACCCCGGATCATAGGTTCGTGGAGGGCTTTTCTTACAACTTTTTTATCTTGAATTTTCCATAAAATAGGTTCCAGTTGCCATGGCATCGATGGATGCTTTATATCGTCCGCTTTTGCGAACGATACGGCAAACAAGGTCGCTAAAATAAAAGCACGAATTTGCATCCCTTGCTCCTTAAAATAGGCTTTTGGAATCTTAAAAGCGTTTTTTGTTATCGGTTGTATAAGCTTATACAACATAATTACTTAATCAAAGTATAAAATACATTATCATATCCGCACAAATATGAATTTATGCATATACCGCCGATCTATACGGCAGGCTTTCAGTGTTTCAATTACCGATCACTTTTATTCACACTCATGAATGTATGGATCTTTTAGGGTGAATTCGCCATGATCTCCCAACCAAAACGTCGCGTGCTCAAAATTGTCAATCGCAAATGTCGCATGGTGCTCGCTGTATACCCTGCGCGACCTGCATTTTTTGCCTTCGTAATCATAATGATCTGCGAGCTTTTTATAAAATTCAATGCTTTCGTTATCAAAGTCGTAACCCAGCGCGATATCTTGATTTCGCCCGTCGTAAAAATGGATATAGTCGAAATCGAGGTTGTAATAAACCTTGCAATAACCATTTTCGCCGTTTATTATGGCATCGCTGCAATATTTTTCTAGTTTTAATTTCTCTTTTTCAAACTCATGCCGTAGCTTGGTTTGCTCTGGCGGGTCTAAATTTTGTGTTTTCTTAGTAAAAAATTCCTCTTCATACCTAAGCGCCTTTTGCAATAAAATAGCCGCATACTCGGCTCTTTTGGAATAAAAATATAGAAAATAGGAGGCGTATAGTATAAAGATAAAAGCCGCAAAAATCATAAAATTTCTAAGTAGTTTTTTCAAATCGTTGCCTTTTTAAATTATAAGATGGCAAGGTATACTGCCGCCAAAATCTATTTTCTAGCATAAATTCATCGCCCCGTTGCGCAAAATTTTGCGGGCAAAGCTTATGTCGATAAAATTTTATAAATCGCGTTTAGCCGAAGTTTACGGGATCCATATCGATCTCGACGGGCAGATGCTCAAGCGCGCGCGCAGCATTAATAAGCGGCACGTGTGAGCCAGCGCGCAGCAGAATTTCAAAGCGAAATTTCGACGCGATATAGGCGATACCCGCCTTGCCGTAGCCGATGATCTCAAAGCCCTCGCTCGCCTTCTCTTTCAAATACTGCGCGGAATTTTCGGCAGTATTTTCGGCCGATAAATTTATAAAATTTTGCGCGCTGCTCTTTCTTTCAGGCTTTAAATTTGCGCTGTCCGCGCCTGCGTCGCAAGCTAAAATTTGCGCGGCATTTTTCAAATTTGAAGCGTTTTGGCGGTTTAAATTTGCGTCGTCCGCGCGCAGATCCGAGCTTTGAAATTTAAAATTTGATATTTGCTTGCCGCCCTGTTGCGCAGAATTTTCTAAATTTAAAGCGCTTAAATTTGCTCTCCTCGCGTCCAGCCCGTCATGCAAAACAAACGCGCTACTTCCCGCCTGTTTGCGGCGCAAAAGCTCAAGCGCGGCGTTCATTATCTCGCTCGCCGCTTTTTCGTTTTTATGCGAGATCAGCACGCGCAAAAGCCGCATATACGGCGGATAGAGCCCTTCTCGAAACTCCGCCTCGTCGCGCAAAAAATCGTCGTAGTTTTCGATATAATCCCTAAAAAAGCCGCTCTGGCGCGTCTGTATGACGACCCTGCCCTGCCCCGAGCGGCCCGCGCGGCCAGCCACTTGCATCGCAAGCGCTAGCGTCTTTTCGCGCGCCCTAAAATCGGGATAGCTCAGATGCTCGTCGATCCCCATTATCACCGCAAGATCCACGCCGTGGTAATCGTGCCCCTTACTAAGCATCTGCGTGCCCACCAAAATGTCGATTTTATGGGCGTTGAAGTTATTGAGCAGCGCCTCTAGCTTGCGCTGCGTCGTGATCTCGTCGCGATCAAATTTAGCGATACGGGCGTTTGGGAAACGCGCCGCAAGCTGTGCCGCAAGCTCTCCGGTACCGATCTTACGCGCCTGCATCACCTCGCCGCCGCAGTTTTCACAAGACGCCTTGTAAAACGTGCTAAAGCCGCAGTAATGGCACTTCAGCGCCGCAGCGTCCGCGTGGTAGCTCATCCCGACGGCGCAAAACGGACAGCGCACGATCTGCCCGCAGTTTTCGCAAACCATATATTTGTAGTTCGCGCGCGTCGGCAAAAACACGACCGCCTGCTTGCCGGCTTCGAGGCTGCGCCCGATCTCGGTTAAAATTTTGGGACTCAACCCCGTCTCGCTCTCATCGAAAATGAAACGCTTGGCGCTACTAAAATAGGTGCCGCGCAGGCGGAAGTGCGGCTGCTTCGCGTAGGTGCTAAGTGCAGGCGTCGCAGAGCCCAAAACTACGCGGATGCCGAGCTTTTTGCCGACGAAAATCGCGGCGTCGCGGGCATTTAGGCGCGGCGCGGCGGCGGATTTGTAGCTGTCGTCGTGCTCCTCGTCCACGACGATGAGGCCCAGATCGCTAAAGGGCAAAAATAGCGCCGAGCGGGCGCCCGCGATGAGCCTGATCTCGCCTGCGTTAAATTTTTCTAAAATTTCGCACTTTTTTTTTGGCGAAATTTTGGAGTGCCAGACGCCGAGCCGCTCGCCAAAATATCTTTGTAGCCGCTTCGTCATCTGCGGCGTGAGTGAAATCTCGGGCATTAAAAACAGCGCCTGTTTGCCCGCAGCGAGCGCCTGCGCGATCAGCGCGATATAAATTTCGCTCTTGCCACTGCCCGTATCACCGAAGATCAGCGACGTCTCATTAGCTTCGGCAAATTTACGCGCTTGCTCCTGCGCGGGGGTGAGGCTTAGAATTTTACCTATTTGAAGCGGAGTTAGCGGCTGCGAAATAGGGCTTTGCGCGGTAGCGGCGGAATTTTGAATTAGGACGGAATTTTGCGCTGAAGTAAAATTTTGAATCGAAACGGAATTCTCCCCCTTGGCAAAATCTCGCTCTTGGGTCGAATTTTGCGCGATAGCGAAATTTTGTTTGTGCGCAGGATCGGGAACGGCAACAAAATTTATTGTCATAGCGGAATTTTGAGCCAATGTAGAATTTTGAATTGAAACGGAATTTTGCTCATCGACAAAGTCCCTCTCTTGGATAGAATTCTGTGCGGCGGTAGAATTTGATGCCAAATTTTGTGAGATAATATTTTGCGCCTGCTTTAAATTTTGCTTTTGCATGGAATTTGGCGCGATGACGGAATTTATGACGGTAACAGAATTTTCTGCGGTAGTAGAATTCCTCCTCAATTCAGAATTTTGAATTGAGGCGGAATTGTGTGTGGCATTAAAATTCCCATCGAGCGTAGAATTTTGTGTGGTGATGGAATCCTGCTCGAAAATAAAATTTTGTTCGCGGGTAGAAGCTTGTTTGCAAGCGGAGACCAACTCACTAACGGGAATTTGCTCGCAAGCGCAATTCCGCTCGGTCGTAGGATCCTCCTGCGAATTCCGCAAATTCTGCGTCGTCTCACTTGAAGGCTCAAAGATCCCGAATGCAACGCCCTTTTCGCAAACATAATAATGCGCTATAAAATTTGCTAGTATAATTTGAAACTGCGTAAATTTAAGCTGCGAAATCTCTAAAATTTTCTTAGTTTTGAAGCTCGGCTTTGCAACCTCGCGCAGAATTACGGCGGATTTGATACTTGATTTTATGGGAACGGATACGATTTGATAAGCTGGGATTTTAAAATTTAAACTATAAGTAAGCGGCTTTAGGCTGGCGCCCAAAACCGCAACTTCATAATAGAGCATTTAGCTATTGAGCTAAGGATTGACAAAGAGGCTCTTGATGATTGCAGTCGAATGAACCTACATTAACCGTTGAGCCTGCAGGTCTAGAAGCCGCAGTCGGATAGTAGTTAAAAGTAGTTGATTGACCGGCAACGGTAGCTGTATATGTGGATGTAGCATTAGCATTACCATTTGTAACTAAGCTCCAGCCGTTTCTGCCACCAGCTTTCATTGGATAGATGGGCTGCTGCAAAACACCTTCAAAAAGCGTACCGGCTACATCCGGATTAGCTTCTAGACCAGGCCACGTAGTCACGCCCCTCATCATATTCTCGCTTCTAACTAGCGAAAGTCCGCTTCTAATGGCGGCGATATCCCCACGCATCTTAGCGATCGTAGCATCATCGCGCGTAGCGGCTAATCTAGGCACCGCAATGCCCGCCAAAATACCTAAAACGACGATGACGAAAACAAGCTCTATCATCGTAAAAGCTTTTAAATTTTTCATGTTAAATCCTTTGATTTAAAGTGAGATGATTATAGCCAAATTTAAATAAAATTAATTTTAGTTAAAGAAAAAATCCTGCATTTTAAATGGAATTTTATGAAATTTCATTAAATTCTGCGATTTTTTGTCCGAATTTTACGGACGTATCAGCCAGGATTTCAAATTTTAAAAACTCGCTTTGCGCTACGAGCACGATCGTTGAGCCAAGCTCGAAATTTCCCAAATGATCGCCCTTTTTAAAGTCTAAATTTTCATACTCGTAAAGCGCCTCAGCTCTACTTGCGCATGCATTCGTCTGTATTCGCGCATCGAAATCAAATCTCATCTTGCCGACGTTTAAAGCACCCACGAAAACCATCCACAAAATCCCGCCATTTCGCATCTTGCACTTTAAAATCACTCGCTCATTTTTAGCGTAGAGGTTTGGAATTTTAAGTAAAAATTTCTTCGCCACGCTGTAAAGATCAGCAGGTATGTAAAGCGCCTCCGTCACGCTCAGATCGCACGGCGCGTGATAATGATGATAATCGCGCGGGCTTAGATAGATGTTTGCGTAGCTTAAATTTACGCCCTTTGTATTTTCGCCGTCTTGGGCGTCCTCTGCACTCGTTTCGCGGCTCGCACCGCTCTCATCGCTATAAATTTCAGCTTGCACGCCGCTTGCGGAATAAGTTGCGCCGCTTTCGTCGCTTATGATTTTCGCTTGCGCGGCGCGAAATTTCATCCCTGCGCCGGCATCTTTTGCGCATCCGATTCCAACCTCGCCGCTCCCGTTAGTAGCAACCGCCCCGTCATCTAAATTTTTAACCGCGCCGCTTTCACTCGCAGTAAAAGTGCGCCCCAGCAGCTCGCTAAGGCTGTATTCGCAGCCCTTCACGCTAAAAGCCCGCATATCGGCGCAGCATCCGCTCTCAAAGATCACGCCGTCGCTAGGGCTTATAAAAGCCGTCTCGTCTGTCGCTATCTCGCGCGGACGCAGCAAGCGGCGGGTAAAAAGCGCGTTTAGGCTCGCGTAGCTTTGCGGTGGATCAAATTCGCTCATATCGATTTTAAAAAATTCCACATATTTACGGTTGATAAAATTTTGTATAAATTTAGGGAATTTCACCGCGGCGATAACCCCGAAAATCCTCGAAATAAAACTTCTCATCTATGCCTTTCTAAGCTTAAGCAGCGCGATCTCGGCATCCGCAAAGACCCTTATCGGCGGGCCCCAAAACCCTACGCCGCTGCTTACGTAAATTTGCTTCAGCCCGTCGTTATACAGCCCGTAAAGATACTTCTGGCTAAGCAGCACCAAAAGCGTCCACGGAAAAATTTGCCCCGCGTGCGTGTGTCCGCAGATACACAGATCGACCTCGTCGCGCACGAAATCCACGACGTATTTTGGCTGATGTGCGAGTAAAATTTTTGGTTTATCGGGGTCTGCTTGCGCTAGCGCAGCGCCGAGATCTGGCTGCATGTATCCGAAGCGAAAGCCGCTAAGATCGTACACGCCCATTAAATTTAGCCCTTCAAATTCCACGCTTTCGTTTTGCAGCACCCGCACGCCCGCTTTTTGCATCGCTGCGATAAGCCCGCTTGCGTCGCCGCGGTAATATTCGTGGTTGCCCGTGACGAAAAAGATAGACTTTTTGATCGCCTCAAGAGGCTGCAAAATATCCCCGAGCTCATCCGAGCGCAGATCAAACATATCGCCCACGATCAGCAGCGCATCATAATTTAGCGAGTTTATCTGCGCTACGACGCCTTGCAAAAATTCCTTTTTCAAAAACTCGCCCAGATGCACGTCCGAGATGACGACGAAGCTTAGCTCGCGAGCTAAGTTTTTGATTTTTATTTCGCGCTCGGTGATTTTTGGAATTTTTAGTGCATTATAAAGCCCTTTAAAAATATAGCTAAACGCCATTATTACGAAGGTTATGTCGATAAAGGTTTTTAAAAATTTTCGCCTGTTTTGGCTAAATTTAACCACATGCGCAGCGGCGCTTAGCACATCGTAAGCAAGGCAGATAAAAAAGAGCGAAAAGGACGCTGCCATGCAAAATACGCAAGCTTTATAAAGCAGCTCATTTTTAAAGCTTCCATTAAGCCCAAAACCCACAAAAAATATCGCATCTAAAATCGCCAAAGCTACGCAAAGCAAGCTCAAGGCAGGGCGAAAGATCACGAAATTTTTATATGGCGTAAAGCGCGCGCCGATCGACTTATAAACGTAAAGATTGAAAAACAGAAATAAAACCGTACCGACAATCGGGAAAATATAGGCGCTTTTCAAACTCTAGCCTTGGATATACTCGTCCAGCTTATCTTTATCAAAGCCCGTGATTTCTTGCTTATCGTCCAAAATTAGCGCGCCACTCTTTTTAAATTTAGTGATGGTGCGCGAAAATGTTTCGGGGGTAACATTTAGAATTTTGGCTATTCTAGTGTATTTTGTGCTCATAAAAATATCAAAATTTTCGTTGATAAACTTAGCGATTTTGCCGTCGCAGCTAAGCACGACTTGATTATCAAAGACCGCATTTAGCGCGCGGATCTTTTCAGACATCGATTTTAAAAGCTCCAGGCAAATTTTAGGATCGCTCATAAACTCGTTTTTAAATTTTTCATAATCGATCTTTAGCACCTCGCCGTTTGTCGAAAACACGCCACTTGCAGGATAGCTCGTCTCTTCGAAATTTACCATCTCCGCCACGAGCGAGATGGGGCGGATCTCGCGCATATGGATCTCGCGCCCCTTTGCGGAGGTTTTATAGATTTTTAAAATTCCTTTTAGCAGGATTAATAGATACTGCGAGCGTTCGCCCTCGAAAAATAAAATTTCGCCCTTTTTGTAGCTTTTATGGATGCTAATCTGCTCCAAACGATCGATTTGCGCTGCGCTTAGAGCTTTAAAATAAGGGATTCTCTCAAGCATCGCCGCGACCTATTTTTTAAGCAGGTCTCTTATCTCGCTAAGAAGTTTGACCTCTTCGCTAGGCTCGGCAGGTGCGGCAGGCTCAGGCGCGGGCTCGGCGGGCTTTTTAAGCTTATTAATCGCCTTGATCGCGCAGAATATACAAAACGCGATGATGATGAAATCGACCGTTACCTGGATAAACGAGCCGTAGTTTATCGTAACGGCCGGGGTCTGCCCTACCGCTTCTTTTAGCACGATCTTAAGATCGGTAAAATTCATACCTCCCATAAGAAGTCCTAAAACCGGCATCATGATGTCGCTTACGAGCGAGGTTACGATCTTGCCGAAGGCCCCGCCGATGACGACGCCCACCGCCATATCGATGACGTTGCCTTTCATTGCAAATTCTTTGAATTCCTGAATGAAACTCATATTGTCTCCTTAAATAAAATGTGCCGATATTAGCCTATTTTTGCTTTGTTTTTGCTTTTTATTAGGAAGTAAAAAGTATAATCCCAGCTTAAATTTAAACCCAAAGGACCTAAATTGTATCGCTTCGCTCCGTCGCCCACCGGCGATATGCATATCGGAAATTTACGCGCGGCTATTTTTAACTACATCTGCTCGCTGCAAGATAAAAGCGGCTTTATTTTACGCATCGAGGATACCGACACTGTGCGCAATATCAAAGGCAAAGATCAAGAGATAATCGAAATTTTAAAGCGCTTCGGCATCTCATGGCAGAGCCTGTATTATCAAAGCAAAAATTTAAAATTTCATCAGCAGTTCGCTGCTAAGCTACTCTCCGAGAAAAAGGCGTTTTGCTGTTTTTGCAGCGAGGAGGAGCTGGAAGCGAAAAAGCAAGCCGCCAAGGACGCCGGCGAGGCGTATCGTTACGACGGACGCTGCGAGCATTTAAGCGACGAAGAGGTACTAAACTGCGACAAGCCCTTTACTATCCGCCTTAAAAAACCTGATCACGCGCTAGAATTTACCGACGCGATCAAAGGGCGTATCACATTTGAGCCGCAGAATATCGACAGCTTCGTCATTATGCGCGCGGACAAGACGCCAACTTATAACTTCGCCTGCGCCTGCGACGATATGATGCAGGGTGTGAGCTTCGTAATCCGCGGCGAGGATCACGTCTCAAACACGCCAAAGCAAAACTGGATCCGCCAAAGCCTCGGCTACGACGGCGAGATCAAATACGCGCACCTGCCAATCATATTAAACTCCGAAGGCAAAAAGATGAGCAAGCGCGAGGATAGCTCTTCGGTAAAATGGCTGCTTCAAAGCGGCTACCTGCCCGAGGCGATCGCGAATTATCTAATCCTGCTGGGCAACAAAACGCCGCGCGAGGTCTTTAGTATGGATGAGGCGGTGGAGTTTTTCGATATCGCTAAAATTTCAAAAAGCCCGGCGAAATTTGACGAGGACAAACTCGCCTTTATAAACCGCGAGCATATCAAAAGAGCGAGCGAGCAGCGCCTGGCGGAGCTTTTTGAGCTTGAGCCGAAATTTGCGCCTTTAATAAAATTTTACACTCAAGAAGCGAGCCTAATCCCGCAGATTAAAGAAAAGATCGCAGCGATCTACAGCGCGAAAGATATCCCGCAGGAGTGGACGGCGCAGGCGCAGGCGCTGCGAGAGGCGATCTTAAATTTATTAAGCTCAAACGGCGCTCCAATGGAATTTAATGATTTCAAAGCGGCGCTCTCGCAGGCTACAAGCTTAAAGGGCAAGAGCCTGTTTATGCCGCTTAGATTTTTACTAACCGGCGCACCTCACGGACCGGAGCTTAGCGAGCTGTATCCGCTGATCCGCGCCGATTTGAAGGAGATACTCGATGCTACTAAATAGCGTATTTTACGGCATTTTAGTGAGTATTCACTACGTGATTCAAGCTTATATGATGCTAATTTTCGTCGCCTGCGTTTTGAGTTTCATCCGTCCAAATCCGTTCGGTAAATTTTATAAAATCGTCCGCGCTATCTCTGCGCTTACCGAGCCTGCGTTTGCATTGGTGCGCCGCTATCTGCCTACGACTTTCGGCGGATTTGATCTTTCGCCGCTTCTTATCCTACTCGTGCTTAATTTCTTTGACAGCGCGATAATCTATATCATCAATAGGACGGTCATTTGAAAATATTTCTGAAATTTAGCCTTGTTTTGGGACTGCTGTGCGCCGCAAGTAGCGGTAAAATTTTAAGCTACGAGGAGATCAAAAACGAGCCCAAATCCCTAGCTAAGGATTATTACATCTATCGCTTGATCGATGAGACGAAATACAACAAAGCGGAGATTAAAATTTTAAAACAAAGTATCTTTCGCTACAAAGGCAAACTAAAAGAGAAGCTAGATAGAATTTTTGGCGCCATTCGCCCTCCTAAGCGTCCGGATCGCTGCGCAGGCGTTACCTCCGCTAACATTTTAGATGCAAATTTAACCTGCAAAAAGGCGCGCTCCTATCCAAATTTTATCGCTAAGCTAAGCCCGTCGGTGCGCGAGACGCTCGCTTCGCAGCTTGAAAAGTACCAAGACGCAGCAAGTAAAAACGCCGTAAATTTACTGCGCGGATTTAATGACAAAAATCCAAGCGAGTATTTTATGCAGAGCCGCAACGCGCAAAACTACTTTTTATATTACGACTACTTAAAAGGTGCGGGCAAAGACGCTCTGATCGACATCGACGCCGACGCAGCCTTCATAAGCGAACTGGCTTCGCAAAAAGGCTTCAAAGCGGTTCTCAACGATGCGCTAATCAACAGCAAATACCCGCGCCTGCGACGCTCGCTCACGGGCGTCGATCCGTCGGCTGTAGAAAAGGACGTAGCGTTTATGCTGGGCGTAAATGCCGTCATGCAGGGCGACGAAGGGGTGGCGCTTGCATTTTTTAGCCGCGCGGCTGCTAGCTTTGAGAAGCTTCACGATGTGCACAATGCGAAATTTTGGATCTACCTGCTAAACGGAGATCAAAATGTCTTGCGCCAGCTTGCTAGCAGCGATTATTACAGCCTCTACGCGCTGTACGCCAAGGAGGTCTTAGGGGATAGGAATTTAAACATAATCATCCCAAATCCTGCTAAAAATTCCATCGAAGGCTACGATATCACCGATCCTTTCGCTTGGGTTCGCACGAAAAATAGCGCTGATCGGATGTCTCGCGAGCAGCTTTTGGAATTTGCCAAAAAATTCGACACTAAGCAAAGTATCGGCGAGTACTCATACATTATGAATAAAGCAAGCGGCGGCAAAGACAACTTCTATCCGACGCCGTTTATGGAATATATCGGCGACGGCGACAACCGCCGCAAGGCGCTAATTTTAGCGCTTGCGCGCCAAGAAAGCCGCTTCGTGCCCGCATCGGTTTCTACCTCGTATGCGCTTGGGATGATGCAGTTTATGCCGTTTTTGGCTAACGAGATCGGCAAAAAGCAACTCAAAATCGATGGCTTCGATCAAGACGATATGTTCCGTCCGGAGGTCGCTTACCGCTTCGCCAACATCCACATCGACTGGCTGGAGCGTAAAATTTACAGCCCGGTTTTCATCGCATACGCTTACAACGGCGGGCTCGGGCTCGTCAAAAAGATGCTTCAGCGCGGTGATATGTTTAATAAGGGCAAATTTGAGCCGTGGCTTAGCATGGAGCTCGTGCCGTATGCCGAAAGCAGGGACTACGGCAAAAAGGTGCTCGCAAACTTCATCATCTACTCGCAGATCCTAGATCCGCGCGCGAAAATCTCGGTGCAACAGGAGCTGCAAGACCTGCTGATACCTAGTAGAAGCGACAGCTTCCGCTAAAGCCGGCGGCTGGCTTGAAGGATGATTTTAAGAGGCGGCGAAATGAAAACAAAGCGAAATATTATAGTTAAAATTTTAGCCGCTTCGGCTTTTATCTGCGGAATTTGCGCGGCGACTCAAAATTTTTCGGCCGCCAAAGAGACTGCAAAATCGCTGAAAGAGGATGAAATTTTAATCCTTAAAAGCGATCTTGCCGCCGCGAAAAAACATGGCGGCGCACTACAAGAGGTAAATTTAGAGGAGAGGGAGCTTACAAAAAACGCGCTTAAGCTTCCGTTTGAAATTTACGAGCTACGCCTTTCTGAGGATCAAAATACGCTCTTTGGCTTGGGCGACGATAAAGGCGGCATCGTCTTGATTGACGTTACCGAGCCGCGCGCTCTAAGACTTGCGGGCATATTTTCTTTTCCGCAGCATGAGTTTGATCCCGCTTACATAGATATCGCACAGAGCAAAGACGGCAAAAGTCTATTCGTAGCCGATCCAAATTTCGGAATTTATAAGCTGGATCTTAGCGACCGAAGAGATATTAAAATTTTAGCTCGGCTTGAAGCGCGATTTGTAAATAAAATAGAGCTTTCCAGCGACGGACACACTCTCTTTGCGAAGGATTTTTTCAGTACCCTTACCGCCTATGACGTAAAAGATGATAAATTTACGCAGCTTGCTTATTTTATCGCCCCTTCCAAAGCCGATAAGCGGGAGTATGATTACGCCTGCGCGCCACATAGATTATCCGAAATAAAGGAGCTCGGCGATCTGAAACTGCTCTCTGAGAATGAGCTTTTGCTGGCAAGCTGGGTGGGATTTTATGTTTTAGACATATCGGATATGGATAGGTACCGCGCAAATGCCGCGCAAAACTCTAATATCTTAAAGCAGGTCCGCTATATCGCTCATCCGCATTTAGAAATAGATAAAATGACGCTATCCAAAGACGGCAAGCGGGTATTTTCATCAAATTGGAGCGAATTTGGGCTATATGATTTGGGCGAAAATAATACGGTTCAATCAAGCGCGTATTACAGTGGCGCGCACTTAAATAATTTTAAAGTTATAGAGGATCTAAATTTAGCCTACTTGGGCAAAAAAATATCCGAAAAAGGGGAATTTCCAAGCGTAGATCTGATCGATTTTAGCAATAAACTAGACCCCGCCCCGATAAAAAGATATCTCTTTCCGCAGAGCCTAAAGGGCGTAAGCGTCGAGTCTCGCGGCGAATATCTATTCTTTTCCTATTTTACGAAAAACGGAGCGTTTATAGGCGGACTTGATCGCGCTTCGTTAAGCTCCGCCGAAAAATCCGCGCAATCTGCGCAGATGCAAAATAAAATTTTAACCGAAAAAAGCCTTGAAGAAAAAGGCACGATCTGGGAACTTCCTTACTCTAAAAACGGCTTTAGAACCGTAGATAACATAATAAAATCTCCGCAAGGGTATCTGCTTCTTGCAAGCGCGGACGACGAATACCGAGTCTCGCTAGTTGCGTTAAGCGAGCAGGGGGCGGAGCTTTGGCGCAAAAAATTAAATATGGTATCCGCAGCCAATATGCCGGTAGCCGCGATGGACTCATACGCGCTTTTGGATAATCAAATTTTAGACGCCAGAACGAAAAAGATAATCTACGAATTTCCTATTAAATTTAAAGAAGTAGCTAGCTTCGGCGATAAATTTGTCGCGATAGACGAAAACGACGATCTGTGCTTTTACGAGAGAGAAAAACTGCTATGGAAGAAAAAGCTAAATATCGCAAAGAGCAAAAGGCCGTTTGACGGCACCATGACAAAGATAGCAAAAATATCCGAAAGCGAAATCCTGCTTATCATCGAAAAAGACGGATTTTTAAAATTTAACGCCAGAGGCGAGGAGCTTTGGCATAAGAGCGTAAATTTTAAGGAGAGCGGCGCCTCGGACGAGCTTGTAATGGATCGTGGGGCGCAACTGCTAAAAGCAAAGGACGGATCGATATTTCTACTGGCGAAATTCGGTGCAAATATCGCAAAATTTGATGCCTTAGGCAATGAAATTTGGAGAAAGCAGATTTGCGGAAGAGATCGCGGCGTATGCGATCTGCCCGACACGCTAAACGCGGCCTATAAATTAGCAAACTACAAAGACGGGCTACTTTTGATCGGCGCAAACGACGCCTCGGAGGATCAGACGATATTTTTAGAGCTTGATTTGGACGGCAATATATTGAGTGAAAACAAAGCGAAACTGCAAGACTTTTGGCTCAAAAGCGTCGTCAGCACGGATGACGGAGGCGTTTTAATAGGCGGAAACGCCGATAAAGACGATACCGTCATAATAAAAATTCGATCAAACCTGCCGCTGGATCAACAAAAAATCAAAAATTTAAACAGATAAACTATCCGCAGCTTATCCGCCGCAAAGGCTGTGGCAGGTTTAAATTTAGCCGCTTTGCAGCTTGTTTGCTTGTTTGCGACGCTTTAAAATTTCGTAACTTCGGATATGCAAGCCGCCGTTTTAAAATTTCGGCAAGTTTTAAATTTTAAATCTACGCCTTTTTGCCGCGCCGTTTTAGCTAAATTTAACCGCGCAGGGTCTGCGGACGTGAGATGATTTAATTTTACGACCTTAACTCCGCGCGAGCTTCGGCGGAATAAAGCGATCAAATTTGCTATTTAAAAAGCCCTTTGATCTTGCCAAAAAGCGACTTTTCGCCGCCTGCGGAGGTTGCGTCTTTATGATCTTCTGCGGTGGAATTCTCGCTGTCGCCCTCCATTGTATCGCCACTGCAAGGGACGGAATTCTCGCTGCTTACCTTCATTGCGCCGCCATCCGCTTCCGTCGCACTGCCGCCGCCCTTCACATTGGCGCTGCGCGAGACGGAGCTTTTTTCGTCGCGTTTCTCGCCACGCGAGGTAAAATTCTCTCCGTCCGTGGTACCTCCTCCGACTGCCTTGATGCACCCTATCGCTTCGCCGATCTGCTGTGCGGCGATTTCCGCGTAGATCAGCGCGCCCTGAGTATCGCAATTAAAAAGATTTGAAAACGACTCGGACCTATTAAGATCGATCGGATTGGGCTCAACCACCTCGGTAGCCTCAAGCAGCCCTATTTCAAGCTCTGCGGCAGAATTTAGCGCCTTTAAAAACACGGGCAAATTCTGCGCGTAAAACTCATCTACGGCGGATTTAACCTCGCCGCCCGCCTCATAATCGCGCAGCAGTTTCTGCACACCATCGGCGCCAAGATACGCGCCGCAGCAGTAGTTTTCGATGATCTCGTTATGAATTTCGCCACTAAACTCCGCTAAAAATTCCGCCGGTAAAACCTCGCGCCAATCGCTTATGTAGGGTTTAAATTTAAAGCTTTGCGCCGCCAAAAAGCTAAACGCCGTGCCGCGCGTGTAAAAATACTCTCTAAAATAGCCCTGCGCCACGGCGAGGTGAAATCCGTGCGTTTTATTAAAAATGCCACCTGTGCCGTACTGCAGCGCCGAGCGGAAGCCGTCCGCGTATTTTTCTACATAAAATTCATCCATCCCCGCTTCGCGCGCGATTTTAGCGATAGCCTCAAAATCTCCCCTCTGCGCGAGCTTTAGCGGCTTAAAATACCACTGCGAAATTTCATCTTTGCCGATCGCGTGATAGCTTATGTCGTAACCCATTTGCTCCCCTTTTAATCTTTCAGATCGATCTGCGGCTGCCAATACAGCGACTTTGAAATTTTACGAAATTTCATCGTGGCACCCAGACCATTTGAGGTGCGGTAGCTAAGCACTAATTCGTCCTTATCGCTCTTAGGCGCGGTGATCTTGTAGCGGCTTGACCAAGCGATCTTAAAAAGTTCCTTTTGCAAAAGCGGATCTCCGTCGTGCAGCGGCACTACGTTTGCGTTTGCGCCGTTAATCTGCACCGCGCGGATCTGAATCTCTTTAGGATAGGAGGTGAGCAAAAACACCTCGTCTCCAGCGGCGTTTCTAAGCTCGGGCGCGACGGGATTTAGATAGGTCGCCACTCCCAAATATCGATCGCCCGCGCGCACCGATTCAAATTTTTGCGTGTAGGCCAAAAACTCGTTTTTAAGCGGATCGTGACGGGGATCGTTTACGGAGCAGGAGTTTAAAAATAGCGCTAGCGCGGCTAGGAGCGCACCCTTTAGCAGGCCGTTTAGCGCGCCGCTAAAATCAAATTTATTCATCGATCTTTCCTTTGAAATTTTAGGCGCATTCTAACGAATTTTGCTTTTTAAAAGGCTAAATTCGCTACAATCTGCTCATCTTAAAAAGCCGGATTTTAAAATGAAAAGACTTGCTATCGCATTTTCAGGCCCCTCCAACAGCGGTAAAACGACGCTAATTTGCAAGATCGCTAAAATTTTTATCGCTAGCGGGCTGCGGATTGCGATCGTAAAGCACGATCCGGGCGATAAGGCGCGCTTTGACGTAGAGGGCAAGGACAGCGCCAAATTTAGCGAGCTCGGCGCCGAGACCGTCGTGATGAGCCCTACGCGGACGAGCTATTTTTCGCAGCGCTGTATGCAGATTGACGAGGTCGTGCGGATGCTCGGAGATTTCGATATCCTGCTCGTAGAGGGGCTAAAGACACTGCCGCTGCCGCGCATAAGCTTATTTCGCGACAGGATCGATCCGGCGTATCTGCCATTTTCGGACGCGATCGCTTCAAATTTAAGCGGCGAGCAGATGGATAAGTTTTGCCGCGTAAATTTTGACATCAACGACGCTGCGGGCATTAGCGAATGGATATTAAAAAACGCCAAAAAAATGTAAAGGAATCAGAATGCAAGAGATCATAAAATCAATCCAAAATATCGCGCTACAAATCGCCGAGGAGCTGAAATACGCGGACTTCGGCTACACAGATCATCACAACAGCACGGGCGATACGCAGCTCAAACTCGACGTAAAGAGCGACGCCATAATCGAGGCGGAATTTCGCAAAAACCCGCTCGTGCGCGCACTAATCAGCGAGGAGAAAGATGAAATTTTAACGCTGCGAGAGGATGCGCGCCTAATCGTCGCTTACGATCCGCTTGACGGCTCGAGCTTGGTGGACGTAAATTTTGCCGTGGGCTCGATATTTGGCATTTATGAGGATGAAATTTCGCCCGCAAACTTAAAAGCGGCGATCTATTGTATCTACGGGCCGCGCCTTGAGATGGTCGTTTGCGAGGATGCGCCGAAGCTTTATCGCCTAAATCGCGAGGGCAAATTTAGCTTCGTAAAATATCTGCGCCTACAGCAAAAAGGCAAACTAAACGCCACCGGTGCGACGCAAAAGGGCTGGAGCGAGCCGCACCGAAAGCTCGTGCGGGCGCTGTTTGACGAAGGATACCGCCTACGATACAGCGGCGCAATGGTAAGCGACCTGCATCAAATTTTATTAAAAGGCGGCGGACTTTTCAGCTACCCCGCTACTAGCGATCATCCGCACGGCAAGCTTCGCGTAACCTTCGAAGTGCTACCGTTTGCGTTTATCTTCGAGCGCGCGGGAGGCGCCACCAGCGACGGCGCGAACGGCTCGCTTTTGCAGCTTAAAATCGAAAAGATCCACCAAAGCACCCCTTGCTTTTTCGGCTCGAAGTACGAGATCGCGAAGATGCATGAAATTTACGGCTGGAAAAACTGATGGCGGATACCGAGGTCGCCGCGCCGCGCGACGTTTACGACGAAATTTTAGATAAAAGCTTAGCCGCGCTGCAAGCGTGCCAAGCCGAGCACAACCTCACCAGCTGCCTGGAGTGCGAGAAGCTGCTGGATTGCGCGGTGCGCGATAAATACGTCAAGGCAGTTTATGAGAGCATGTCGCACGGCGCGACGGGGGATTTTTCGTTTTAAATTTAGCTATTGCGATCGCGAAATTTTGCAAAGCAGACTGCTTAAAGCCCTTGCGGCGCGAGGTTTTGCAAAGCGAGCTTTGCGCGCAAGATCTCTGCAAACCAGGCTGCGGCGCGAGACTAGCTCGAAATTTGCTCTGCGGTGCAGATTTAATACGGCGCGGCGCGCAGATTCTTGCTTCGCAGCACGGAATTTGTCCCACTGCGAAACGATAAAATTTACGGCGCAATTTGGCGTCGCGGCGGGACCTGCTCTGCGGCACATCTGTTTTGCGGGCCAGGTTTTGCAGCGGCCGATAAAATTTAAAATGAGGGCGTAGCCAAATTACGGGCGTGCGGCTAAATTTAAAGCGGGCGCACGATTAAATTTCAGACGCTGCGGCTGGATTTTAAAATTTGCAGATAAAATTTTAAGGCGCGAAATTTCGCTTCGCAAAATTTTATCTGCAATCATGGGCTGTTGTGAGCGCGGATGCGCGAAATTACGTAAAGCAAAATTTCGACGGGTTAAATTTTATCGCCGCGATCTTTAAATTTACGCGACTAAAACTTACCGACTTGCGCAAGCCACCGTTCGTCGCCAATCTTTTGCCGGTTTAAATTTTGCCTTGCGAAATTTAGCTCGCAAACTTAGCGACGCGGCGAGACGGCTGATTTTCCTCGCGAAATTCGAGCCATAAATTTAAAACGCAAATTTAAACCGCGATCCGTGCGTTAAAAATTTAAAAGCTAAATTTAAAGCTCGGCGAGCATGCGTGCCGCGCGAAGCGCTCGCCAAAATTTCAAAGCCGAGCGCGTTACGACGCTCGCTTTAAAATTTTAAAATTAAGGCGCATATAGCGGCGGTTGCGTTAAATTTAAAAACCGATTGCAGAGCGCGGAATTTCAGGATCGATCCATTCGCGAAGCTGTGCGTCATCGATCTGTTCGCAAAGGCGCGCGTCATCGCTCTATCTGCAGCGCCGCGCATTGAAATTTTAGAGCAGATTTGAGGAGTATAAACAGAGAAATGCAGCCATTCGTACAAGGGGTTTTGATGGGGTTGGGCGTTAGCGTGCCGATCGGCCCGGTAAACGTACTGATAATGTCCTACGCGCTGCGAAGCTACACCAAGGCGCTGTGCCTGGGCCTCGGCGCCATGAGCGCGGATATGCTGTATCTAGCGCTATCGGCGTTTGGCATATCGCAGTTAGCTAAAATACCGATCGTTTTTACCTGCGTATCGGTATTTGGCGCATGTTTTTTACTCTACACGGCGTACAAAATCTGGCATGGCGCGACTAGTTCGATGCAGCCTGTAAGCGTCGAGGCTTGCTCGGGCGCGGCGCTTTACAGCAAAGGCTTTTTGATAAATTTACTAAATCCATACGTCATTATGTTTTGGCTCAGCGTCTCTGCCGGCACCGCGCGAGCAGATTTCGCGCTTGCCCTTGCAGGGCTTGCAAGCGGAATCTTAGCTTGGATCACGCTTTTTCCGCTTGCGATATATCTAGCCCGCAGCAAGCTTCCAAACATTGTAGTGCGGGCATTTGCATATATCTCGACGTTTATTTTGGTATTTTTTGCGCTAAAGCTTTTATACGCTATAATTTTTGCTAAAATTTAAACCAAAGGATGGCTTATGAAACCGATTGAAATTCTAAAAGAGCTCATCAAATTCCGCTCGCTCACACCTAGCGACGACGGGGCTTTCAACTACGTCTCGATGCTGCTGGCGGACTTTAGCGAGGATAGATTCGAGCTAAACGGCGTAACTAACGCGATTTTTACCAAGCGCTTCGGACAGGGTCCGCATCTATGCTTTGCCGGGCACATCGACGTCGTACCACCGGGCGAGGGCTGGGCGAGCGATCCATTTGTGCCGGTGGAAGCGGATGGCTTTTTATACGGGCGTGGCGCACAGGATATGAAAAGTGGCATCGCAGCGGCGATCTGCGCGCTAGCGGCGGCACGCGATTTTAAGGGCACGCTAAGCCTGCTGCTAACCAGCGATGAGGAGGGTGACGGCATCTACGGCACGCGCGAAATGCTCTCTAAATTGCGCGAGCAAGGTGCACTACCCGATTTCGCGATCGTTGCGGAGCCCACATGTGAAGTGCGCTTCGGTGATACCATTAAGATCGGCCGTCGCGGCTCGATTAACGGCGTCCTCACGCTCACGGGCATCGGCGGGCACGCAGCCTACCCAGATAAATGCATCAATCCTGTCCATATTTTAGCGCCGGTGCTTGCAAGTCTTGCGGGGCATGATCTGGACGCGGGTAGCGAGGATTTCGCTTCGGCTAAGATAGTCATCACCGACATTCGCGGTGGCTCGCAGGTAGTAAACGTAACACCCAAGGACGTGCGCGTGATGTTTAACGTCCGCGGCGGCGTAGGGCTGGGGCTAGAAGACGTGCGAGACTATGTACTGGGGTTATTTGAGCTGGACGCAAAAGATGCGCTGTGCAACGAAAGCGAATCCTGCGGCAAGCTAGAAATGAGCTGCACTGCGCAGCTGCGAGCAGGCGCGTCGCTACACCTTGCGCTAAAAAGCTCCTCAAAGCCCTTCTTGACTCAACGAAACTCCAAAATCGTGCAAAAACTAAGCGCTAGCGTGCAGAAGATCTGCGGCGCAGTAGCTGAGCCAAACACCGCAGGCGGCACGAGCGACGCGAGATACTTCGCGGAGTTTGGCGTGGAGACGGCGGAGTTTGGCGTGCGAAACGACACTATCCATCAGATCAATGAACGTGTAGAGATTAGCGACGTCGAAAATTTAGCTAAAATTTTTAGCGATCTGATAGAAAATTTTGGCTAATTTAGGAATTTGGCAAAGCTGCGTAGATTTTCTGCGTTCTGCCAAGCTTCGCCAAATTTTATGAGGATTTCACTCGTAGTTGATTGGCAAATTTTATCTTTGCCGTGCGTCTTACGTAAGAATTTCGCTCTGCGCCGCTTTTGCTAAGAATTTTATCTGCAGCACGCTCGCCGCTTTTACAATTACTTTGCTATGCAACGTCGCTTTCGCAAGAAAGAAGCCTTAGCTAAACGTCGCCACTTCGAAGGTGAGCTTTGACGACGATAATGCTGCCCCTACTAGGAATTTTTTAAAAGAATACTGCTTTTGCGCGAATTTCAGCAAATAGCGCGGTCTTTGCGCAAAATTCATCTCGCTCTCTTTGCGCAAAATTTCATCTTCGCTAGGTGACTCTAGCGGCATACTGCTGCACTTTGCCGCCTCTGCGAGAAATTTTATCTTTGACGCGCCCGCTGCTTACGCAAGAAGCTTGGCTAGGACAATGCCGTTTCTGCCGGGATACCGCCTGCTTCGTGGATTTATAGAATTTTACTTAGTCACGTTGCCGCTGAGATAATTCCGCCCTGCCTTACTACTTCTATGGAAATTTTACCCCGCTTCGGCAAGCGCAATTAAAAATTTACTTTGCCTTAATACGGCGGCGTTGAATTTTACCTTGCAGCGCGGTGACGCAGAATTTTTAAGCTATGCAAAATTCTACCGCAAAACCTTGCTATCCTTGCCTATCTGCACAAAAGGATCGGCAAAATTTTGCTGCCTCACGCGCTGCTGCACTAAATGCACGCAGGATAAAATTTATCAAAGGATTTCAGCGCAGAATTTCGTAAGGCTAAATTTTATCACTGCGAAAAATTTCAACCGCTCATAGCAGGCGTCTGCGGCGCGATAAATTCCAAATTAGAGCTTCAAGCAGGCTTAGCAGGCTTCGCTTCTTTCAAAATTTTAACTACCTTGGTCGCCGTAAAACTAGAAACTTACAAAATCGCTTTATGAAATTTCGCAGCGTCGCGCGGTGAAATTTTAAAATAAACGCCTGAGCGGCAAGGCGAAATTAACAGAATTTTACTTGCCCAATTTGGCTAAGCTTTCTCTTTCAAAGTTTAGCAGCCACGCTTTGGTTGCTACGCCGCCCGCACCGCTGTATCCGCCGAGCCCGCCCGAAGCTACGACGCGGTGGCACGGCACGATGATGGGGATTTTGTTTTTGCCATTTGCGCCGCCTACTGCGCGGCTTGCGCGCGGTCTGCCGATAGCTGCGGCTAGCTCACCGTATGTTACGACCTCGCCGTAGGGGATATCTAAAAGTGCGCTCCACACGGACTTTTGAAACTGCGTGCCATTTTGGCTCAGTTTAACGCTAAAGCTCTCAAGCTCGCCCCTAAAATAGGCGCTAAGCTCGTCGGTGCAAAGAGCCAAATTCTTTCTTAAATCACTAAGCTTTAAATCGCGTCCTTTATCATCCACAGCACACACAAAGCCCAATTTAGGCTCTGCGTCGTGCTTTTTAAAGATCTCATCATTGGGTCCGCAGACAGAGCTTTTGACCCAGTCGATACTACAGATCCCGATCTCGTCATCCCAAATTTCAAGCATTCCAATGGGCGAATTAAAAAAGGCTTTTTGCATCTCAATCCTTTCAAATTTTTACTGGTTTGATCAAAAAATTTTAAAAAGCGCTTGTTGCGGTGCGAGCTAAAGCTCGGAAACGGCTAAATTTCATGCGGTAACGCGAATTTTTTAAAATTTATCTGCAAAGCGCCGCAAGGTCTCTACTCAAACCGCACGATGTTTACCAAAACCCCGTCGAAAACGTCTTGCTTAAAAAGCTTGATCTCGCGCACGATATCTGCGTTATCATCGTCGATGACACCGTTTTTGACGAGGCTGTCCTCGACGAGCTTAAAGATAAAGGCGTGGTTGCTGACGTCAGAGATACCGCTTTTAAAGCCCATTTCAAGGCGCACCGGCACGCCTATGTGCACGCCGCGCAGGTCCTTGGCGATGTAAAGATCAGCGATCGTGCGCACCATTTTTTTCGCCATTTGGTAGCTCGCCGTGGACGACAAAATATCATTAAGACCGAAATTCTCCATCAGAAGCGGAATGCGAACGCGCGCCAAAACCCCTTCGCCGGGCTCGCTCGCGCTCTTTTTCAAAAACGAAATTTTAATCCTATGCGCGATGCCTATGAAGCGTGGCTTAAACTCGATGAGCCCAGCTCTAGGCGCTTGCGGTAGCGAGATAGGACGCAAAGCGCTTGCAATAGGTAGAGTCTTGGAACGCTCTCGAAGGCTCACGCGCTCTTTCGCAGGTGCTTTGCGGGCAGGTTTGTCATAAAAATTTACTGGCTTGGCCGCAAAAGTTGATTCGCTCCCAAAAGCTGCGGACGCAGGCTCATCACTAAGCGCCCCCTCCGCCATAGAAGAAGCAACCGTAGAATTCTCACCCGTTAACGCGGGCTGCGTGGGTTGCTCAAATTCGGGCGCGAATTTATTTCCCGCTTGCGGCGGCAAATTTGAAGGGTGCCACTCTTGTGCGGAGCTTTTCTGCTCTAAATTTTGCCCGGCGGAATTTTCGGGCGCGCAATTTTGCCCTTTTGCCAAAAACATTGAATTCTCACCGACGAAATTCTCATCTTGAGGCGTCAATTCCGAGGTATTTTCTGAGGCAAAATTTGCGGCGTGGCGGCTAGCAAATTTAGCGCTTTGATTCTTGGAGAACTCGAAGCCTTGAGGCTTGCAATCATTTGCGTTTATATCAAGCGCAGAATTTGCGAAGGCTAAATTTTTTGATGCAGAGCTTTGTGCCGTAGAATTTTTACTTCGTAAGTCCGCGTCCTGCTCTGCTACAAACAAATTTTCAGCCGTAAAATCCTCTGCTTGCGCCATAAAATTAGAATTTTGCGCCTCAAATGCGGAATCTTTCACGAGCGCAGAGCTTTGCGCGGAAATAAAATTTCGCGATGCAGGAATGAAGCTTCGCCCTTTGGCAGAATTCACAGACGCAGAGCTTTGCGGCATAAAATTTTCACTCCTCGCATTTGCGCTCTCTTCGAAACTAGCAGCAAGCCCCACACTCATGTCATCCTGCGCAGCATCATTTTGCGAAATTAAATTCTCGCGCGCCGTATCCCACGCGGTATCTGCGCAAAATTCCGCCCGAGCTGCACCATAAAATTCTGCTTGCGAAACATCTTGAAATTCTGCCCTAGAAGTAAAGCCTTGCGCACTCTGAGCGCTGCGCGCAGAAAAATCTCGCTCGCCGCGCCTTGCATTTGTGGCATACGAGGTCTTTGCCAAGCTGCCGCCAGCCTCGGACGAAACCGCGCCCAAATCTCCGCCGCAAAAGCTACCAAAATCGAAGGCATCGCCAAACTCTGCATAGCCATCTGCCGCGCGGAAACGATCTGCGCGGGCTTTCTTTTTGGGCGTAGAAGAGAGCGTGAGCCTACCTGCAAGCTCGCGTCCGCCAGAGTTTAAAATCCAAAAAATTCTAGCTCTAAAACGCTCAAACTGCTCGCCACTGAGCGAAATTTTGTCGTTTAGGCTCTGAACGCCAAAGTCTGCAGCGGTAAAATTTACGATCGCACCGTCCCTACTCGCGACGCGCACACGGCCTTTGACTGAGCCTTTTAGCTTAAAATCGCTACCTGCGAGAATTTTTTTCATCAACTCCTTCGGATTGTAGGGCATTTTAGCGCTCGCCAAAAACTGCTTCGTTGAATTTAGCGACGAAGCTTAGCGGATTGACGCTCACGCCGTTGATCGCGATGCCGAAGTGCAGATGCGGGCCGCTGACTCTACCGCTCTCGCCCGAAAGCGCGATTTCATCGCCTTTGCGAACGTGATCGCCAAGCGTCACTTTGATCTCGCTTAGATGATAGTACTGCGAATAGATGCCGCCGCCGTGATCGATCACGACCGAACCGCCCGCGTAGTAGCGGTCTTTGGCGATGACTACGACGCCGTCGTTGGCAGCGCGCACCGCAGTGCCTACCGCGGCGCGATAATCGGTGCCGCTATGATAGCTTTTAAGCTCGCCATTAAAGGTGCGGGCATTGCCGAATGCAGAGGTTATTTTGGAGTTTAAAGGCAGCTCAAACGGCGTCGAAAAAAGATAGCGCGGCGTGGTGATCGCATAGATCGCGTTGGCTTCGTCGAGCTCTTTTTTGATACGCGCGGCGGCTTCTTTAGGTGGTTTAACCTTGCCCGGAGCGACGCTTAGAGCCTCTTTTTTATACTCGCCCTTTTTCAAAGCGACGATCTGCTCGTGGCTGCCGCTTTGATCTACTATTCGCAGCGCGAAATCTACCTTAGCACGGTAATTCGCTGCTAAAACGGCGATTTTATCGCTAGAATTTGGCGCCGTGATGAGGGGAATTTGCTTTGAGCCAAAGCTCAACTCGGTCGTGTTTTTATCTAATTTTAAGATAATAACGTCACCATTTACTATGTCTAAAGCGAAAATTTTGATCGCCAAAAGTGCAAAAATAGCTAGAAATTTCATAAATTTTCCAAAATTAGTTATTTTTCATCAATTTTTTGTTAAAAATTAGCTAAAACAAATGAAATTGCTGTTATAATAACGAAAATTCAATTTTAAAAGGATTAAATGATGAAAAAGTTTTTGCTTCTAGCATCTGTTGCACTTTGCGGTCTTTTGCACGCGGACGTCGTGGCAAATCAAGAGGTTATAGCGGCGACTAACGTCGTTAGATCTTTCGTAGCGGCTAATAACTTCGGCACCGATGAGCGCTATCTAACCAGCGCCAAAGCCGTCGCAATCCTAACCGACGTAAAACGTTTAGCTGCGGGCGCATCGCTACAATACGGCGATGGAATTTTTAGCGTCAAAGGCGAGAACGGCGAGTGGAGTTCACCGATTTTTATCAAATATAAAGGCTACGGCGTAGGCTTACAAGCAGGCTACGAGACGAGCGACATCGTGATGATCTTTCATACTACGAAGTCATATCAAGACATTTTTACCGGCACAGACACCCTTGAGATCAATGTAGGTGCTGCGGCGGGCGGCGTAGGTAGAAGAACTGGTCGAGCAACTGATCTGCCTGATATTTCTGCATGGATGGTAAGCCCGGGCGAGCAAACAGGCGTCTACCTAGGTGTATCGATTGACAACGGCAGAATCACTATCGACGATCAACTAACTAACGACTTCTACGAGAGAATTTACGACTACGAGGACATCTTAAATGACTCTCCACGCGCGAATAAATACGCAAAAAGATGGAAAGAAGTGATGAGGAAGTATTTTACAAACGGCGAGAAATACGGCGCTAGCAGCAGTGCGGCGATACCTGTAAATCACGTGCAGAAAAAATACCCTGATGGTAAGCCGATCATCTCAAACCGCTCTCCTAGAACTCATGCTAAGGCTACGCGAAGCAAAAAGGCTAAAAAAGCAAAATAAATTATCGAGCCAAGCCCCGCCTATGGGGCTTCTTGCGTTGAGTTTGTGCAAGAGCGTTTAGATGTGAAATCGAAACGCATAGGTTATTTTAGAAAGATTTATTGATTCTTTACTAAAGTATTTTATTTAATTTTTATGAGTTATTGGATATATAAAGACTGAATAAAATTTTATGGAATTTAACGAAATTTTTATAAAATTTAATCAGTTTTTTATATTTTTATCACTACAATTATGTTTCTTGTCTCGTTAGCTCAGTTGGTAGAGCATCTGACTCTTAATCAGGCGGCCGTAGGTTCGAATCCTACACGGGACACCAATACTTTTTTACATACAATTATAGAATTTTAATCGGCGATTTTTAATTAATACACCCAAATTTATAATCACGATGCTTTTGTAAATGCAAATTAGAGCCACTAGATAATAATAAATGACTTTTTTGACAATGTATCCAAGCGATAGAATTCGATGCATAGATAAAATTTAATAGTCATAGTTAAAAAGCAAAAAACAATTCTAGCCTTGATACCGCAATAGCTAAATGTCATCCTTACTCTTTAGTAAAATAGCATTGCTGATTTAGCGCAATGCTAAAGGTTAGCGCAATATGATCTTTAATATAAAGCGCCGCAGTAGGGAGTTTTATCAAAGCAGCCTTTACATTCAACCGTAACACCCCAATATAGAAATAAATTATTTAAAATTTATCTATTTTCGGAATTGCAGGTTTTAAATTTATCATAAACCAATACTACAAAGGTAGAAAGCATAAGTCCTATTATTGCAGATATTGCTAAAATGATTAGTTTTTTAGGCTTTGCTGGGCGATCAGATAAAACTATATTAGAAATTATATGAGAAGTTTTAAAATTAAAATCAGAAAGCCTACTTTCTATAATGCTCTTTTTCTTCATTAAATCAGGAATTTGTACTAGAGTTATAGCACTAATTTCGTCACTTATTTTAGGTATATTGTCGTTTAAAATTTTATCTTTTATATTCATTAACTCCATCTGTTTTAATTCGCCAGCATCGCTAAGCTTTTCTCTCTTGTTCAGCATATCTATTTGATCGTCTATTTTGGCCATCTGAACGCCTTTTAAATATTCTATGCGTTCTTTTAAATTACGAATTTTATTATTTTTTAAATAAGTTATCTGCGAATCAATACTTATCAATTGTTCACGTAAAACCTTTTTATATTCATCTAAAACTATAGCATCTTCTTCGCTTAAATCTGCCACCATCTCATCTATATGTTTTTTTAGTAATTCGTTTGATTTGGCAAACGCCGTTATAATAAATATATTGGCGCTATCTTTATCGGCGACGATACTATCAACCGTTACGTTCTTGTCCTTAATATCCTTTAGTCCATCAATATATTTTACTCTAAGCTCATGCATCCGAACGGATCTTTCGGTTATGTACTGAGGCATACCAGCTTCATTATTATAATAAGCGGTTTCTACCATCGCCGTTGCTTTATACCACGGAGTAGCAAATAGAATATACAAAAGCCCAACAGCAATAAATCCGCAAGTTATAATGCATACTAATTTCTTATATTGAAATATTTTTTTAACTATATCTATCAAATCTATTTCGTTTTCATTAATGGCTTGCATATTCAATGTTTGATCCTTAAATTTTAAAATTATGATTTTTTTAGTATAGCTAAACTTATATAAAATTATAATAAATAATATTGAGTGGCTTTAATTCGGTTATAGCAAAGATTAAACTTATATTAATAAGCTTGATAGTAAAATGGCTCAAGTAGTCTATTAAAGATAGGAGTACCCATGCTAGTTCTTGGTAGGAAATATAAATTTACAGAAATGGAACTCGAGCGATTACATAAAAAATTTAGTGAAGTGAACATTGTGAAATATTCAGGTCGATCATCAAGAGACGTCAGATTAGAAATAGAAGATTTATTAAAAAGTCATAATTATAAATTTTTGGTTATAAATACAAAAGAATTTGTAGATCCGAAAATGATAAAATTTCTTACACTTTTGCAATTTCGTTTTAGCCATAAACGCATTAAAATTCTATCTATTGAAAAATTTCTGGAGAAATTTTTCCATAAATGTTACATTCCTGAGGACGATAGAGATTTAGAATTTTTAAGCGATATTCGCCCTTATAATAGTTTTGAATATACTGTCAAGCGTATCATAGACTACATAGGTGGTAGTATTTTATACATATTATTTATTGTAATTAAATTTTATGTAAAAAAGAAGATAAACGAGGAATCGCCTGGAAGTATATACTTTTTACAAAAACGGGTAGGATTAAATAACAGGGAATTCGTTTGTGTTAAATTTAGATCGATGAAATTAGATGCGGAAAAATATGGAGCTAAATTTGCCGATGAAAATGATAAAAGAATATTTAGTTTTGGAAAGTTTATGCGAAGGACTCGCATAGATGAAATACCTCAATGCATTAATGTAATTAAAGGAGAAATGCATTTAATAGGTCCCAGACCAGAAAGGCGATACTGGATAAATTTTTTTGAAAAAGAAATACCATACTATAACGAACGCCATCTAGTCTGTCCCGGTATCACTGGCTGGGCTCAAGTAAATTATCCATACGGAGCTAGTACCGAAGATGCAAAACAAAAGTTAATGTATGACTTATACTATATAAAATATTGGTCATTATGGCTGGAAGTAAAGACAATACTTATGACAGTATTTATAGTAATACGCAAAAAAGGGGTTTGATTATTTATATTTTATCAATCCATAAAACATATAGTTCATAAAATAATATACGCTTTTGAACCAACTAAGCTTTTCTATATCTCTATAAAATCTCCATTGATAAAACGCTATTTTAATTTTATTAGCCGATACCGATTTGCGATGTCGCCTATATATAGCAAGCGGCTCTAAGCAACCTTTAGTGACTTTGATTTTTTTAAGGATTTTTAGCCACGTAGCGTAATCTTCGCGCTTATCTGCATTTGGCATATATATTTTACCTAGTTGAGAAACATCATATATAGCCGTTAAACACCCAACAGAGCAGGTTTTAAGCATGCTATTATAAGTAATTTCTCCTTTGGTTATAAAACACCCCATATCATTATTAAATTCATCCATCAATCTATATGAGCCATATGTAAAGCTTAATCCATTTTTCTTCATAAATTCAATTTGCAAATTAAGTTTATCTTTCAACCATAAATCATCGGAGTCTAGAAAAGCTATATATCTACCGCTAGCTATTTTTATTGCAGTATTTCTAGCTACAGCTGCTCCACTATTAGTTTTTAATTTTATAAATTTTATACGGCTATCTTGCCTGGCGATTCCTTTAATAATTTTTGCAGAATTATCTTGCGAGCAATCATCAACTATAATTAATTCCCAATATGGATATGTTTGTTCTTGTACAGATTTTATAGACTGTTCTATGAAATTCTCTGAATTATATGACGGCATTATAACCGATACTAATTCTTCATTCAAGATCTGCTCCTATAAATTTTAGTTCTTTTATTACTTTATTATCAACATCTTCCCAAAAAATACCTTCTTCATACTTTTCATAATTATATTTTTTTATATAATTTTTATACCTTTTTATATTATATGCTATATCTTCTGCAGAATACTCATCTACCAAAATAGAACTATGAGTAAATTTTTTAAGCCTATTACACATTTTTGCCTTTTTTGAAATAGCAATAACCCTTCCAAATAAAGACGCTTCAAAATATTTATTAGAAATGGCGTAAACTACATTATAATCATTTGTAGGATATGCAGCCCAAACTATATCCGTAATCTCATAAATATATTTAATTTCTTTCTGGGAATATCTACCAAAGAATAATATTTTATTAGTAAGATTTAATTCTTTTGATTTTTCTAATACAAAATTTAAATCTGGTCCATCTCCAAAAATACATAATTTACAATCAAAATCCATATTTTGTATAGCTTGCATGATATTTAATATGATTTCTTTGTAACGAACTACACCAATCCAAGAAATAACCGTACTATTCGATACTTCATTTTTAAATTTATCATACCAATCGGGCTTATTAAATTCTGATATAATTTTTATTGAAGGATAATTTTCAAAAATCATATATCTCGGTTTACTTTTATATAAGCCAGGGAAATATCTTGATGCAAAAATGACTGAATTGACTCTCTTCAAACACCTACTTTCCAGAAATCTTAATATTTTTACCAAAAAATAGTTCTTGGCTGTTGGTAAATCTAAACAATCATAAACAATCTTATATTTATTTTTTAAAAAAAGGGTAGCAATTATAGCACACAGCAAGCTATCCCAGTGACTCGCAAATATAATTTCTATCTTCTCGCTTTTCAATATAGAATAAATATGTTTAATAAATTTAAAAATTTTAAAAAATTTTTTTAGCTTATTTCCATATTCAGCTTTACAATTCAGTATCCGATAATTATCGTAATTGGATATATGTTCATTTTTTCTATTCCAGGCAATAACCATAATATCAAAGAATCTATTACAAGTATTCACAAATTTTAAAGTACGGTTGTTGATAGGAAAGGCTGTATCTATAAAAGCGATTCTCATTGCGCAAATTCCTCAAATAGTTTATATTCTTCTGCATTATAAATTAACCAAGATATATATATAATATAAAAGGATATAATAAATATAAATGAAAAATATTTAAATCCGACAAAATAAGAGAACTTTAAGTTATAATATTTTAAAATAAAACCGATTATAAAAAAAGAGGAGGAAACCCAAAAATAATAACTTAATCTCCATGCCATAACTGTTGAATTTAAAAAAAGCAAAATAATAATGGCACCAATTATATATATTTTATACCAAAATATTTCTTCTTTTAGAAGATTGCCATGTATACTATATATGAGGGCTATTAATGATAATGACCACATTATCCTTGGATCGTATATTTTCATTGCATAACCATAATCTTGTTCAGTATATCTAATAAAATAATGATTGTCCATTCCTAGCAAAGTAGATAAATGTATTAAAATCTCTATCGGATTTATTAATAAAACTAAAGTAATTATGAATAATAAAAAAAATATTAATGTCCTAACACTACATTTACTTAAAAATATTAATATCAATATTAATGCAGATGTATGGAATAAACTTGCCATTAAAAGATAAAATATTGAAATAATATATTTTTTCTTTATATAAAATAAAATAAACAATGACCCGAAAGCAGCAGCAACAGAAATTCTGGAAGAATGCAGATTCATAGTAAAAAAATATGGTAACCATATTAATAAAGCTAAATTTTTGCGCTCTAAATAATTATTTATTACATACAACATTGGTAAGATACCTAAAATAGCCATCATGACGATAATGTATTGGGCTTTAAAACCATTGAGATTGCCTAGATATGATAAGATTCTAAAACCAAATTCTGTGTGCATCGTAGGTTGAATAATTTCTTGCCAATTATCAATTTGATTATATATCCAGATGTAATGCTCGTAATCACCTTTACCAAAACTATTCCCTCTCAATGTAGACATGCATATCAAAGAAGAAGATATTAAATAAAAAATTAAGTTTTTAAATCTAGTATGATCAAAGAAACTAGCGATTATTGTTATAAAAAAAATGCTCAAATATACATACATAAATTATATCCGAAAAAATATCATTATATTATATTCCTTAAAAATATAACTATTTCTTTATAATTTACGTAATATATAGCAAAAATAACGGTAATCTTTTTATATAATTTTTTAATATACAGCGTATAAAAGCTATTTATTTCAAGTTTAACATCGGTATAACTCGTTTTAATCTTTTGATAAAATACTAAAAAGGTTACCATTTCGCTCATCACCTCCATGAACTAAAGCTAAGTATAAATTAATTCCTGCCAATAAGGTCTTCTTTAAGCCAAATAGATTATAATACAAGTATAAACTTCGGCTCTTTATCTCAATATATGAATCAAAATGTAATTTTATATTTAATAGCCTTGAAAGATAATTTAAATCTTTCTTATGCTATAATATAATACATATTTTAATCCTAAAAACTTTTATGCTTTTTAAATTCTTCGATAAAAAGAGCTCTCTCTTATTAGCTCTCAACTAAGTCAAATAGAATCAAAATCTTTTCATTCAATTTATCGTTTAAAAATATATTATAATAAACGATTGTTAGGCTTTCCTATAGCGATAATTACAAATATACCGAATATACATGCTACGAAATATCCAATTCCAAGACCAATGACCGTACCTATTGCTTTATACAAAGGAATAAAATATATATATGCGACTATAGCACTGCTTAATGCAAGTCCCCATTTACATATTGATATTTTACCTAATTTCATTTTAATTATATATAAATTTAACGCTTCATTTAAAAATATAAATGGTAAAATATATAATAAATATCTAAAAATATCGGCAGCATCATCAAACTTACTACCAAATATTATATTTATTAGAATGGGTGATAGAAAGTATATAATGGTAGCGGAACATATTGCTATTCCCAGCATAACAAAACCAAGAAACCATATATGTTTTTTAATAATCCTTATGTTATCGAATTTATATACAAATAATGGAGCAAATGAAGTTGCAATTATAGGTGCCATAGCTGTTATACTGCTAAATAATTGAATTGCAGAAGCATATAAGCCCAAAGTTGTATCATCACTTAAAAATTTAGTCATTACTATATCAATTCGCCAAAATACGCACATAAAAACTATTCCCACAAAAAAAGGTAGTCCATCTTTTAATAATGATAAAATTTTATCAATATTAAATGTAAAAAATAAATCCTTATTTAAAATCTTATAAATCAAAAACAATCCTATAGCCATACTAATACTTTCCAACGCATATATAAGTGCATAAAAATATATATTTGTAATATTTAATAAATATAAAAATCCTAAAAAAGATACTCTAATAATTACAAAGATAATATATAGGATACTTCTATACTTTATCATAGTCTGAGATTGTAAGAACGCAGTAATAATCCCAAAAGCTTCGTCAACTAAAATACTAAATCCAAGAATAACAGCTAGATAAAATATATTTATATTATTATTGAAATATATAAATAATAAAAATGCTAAGTATGCTATTGCACAAAAAAGAGATCTAATAAAAAATCCACTGCCCATAAGACTTTTACGCTCCACAATATTAGCATTAGCAAGTTTAGGAACCATTATTTCGGCAGAATTTACATATGAAAGCGATTTAAATATCACAACAAGACCTAAAATATATTGGAAGATCCCGTATCCCTCTACCCCCAAAACACGTGCCAAGATAGATGCGGTCACCACTCCAGCAACAATCCTAATACTATGTTCTAATAAAAGCCAAGAAATATTTTTTATAACCATAAGTTTATTATTCACGTTTCAAATCCGAATATAAAATTTATTTCTAACTCGCCACCCAGCATACCGAAATGAATTAAAGGCTCTTAAAATAATTGTGATATTATTTTAAATTGACCAATTTTTCATATACTATATTTCAATTTTATTAATATAAAAATACAAATTGCTGCGCTAACTCACCCACCAAAGCTTAGTAAGCCTGATTTGACGAATTAGATTAAATTTACCATATTTTCATTCATGTTTCTACATTCATATTGGACGTAAAAGCAAAATCTAACGATGTCAATTTAATCCTTTTATGATTTAATTACCAAAAAGCTCATAAAATAAACTCCGGTGTAAAAAATTATTTGAATTCGTAATTATGCAGATCGATGTTTATATCTAACATTTTTAAACATTCTACTTTCTACAAATTTTATTAAGATATTGTGTTAAAATTTCATCTTATCTTTCCCGTACTGAGTAAAATTTTATATTCAAATAGCACGCCGACAAATTCCGTTCTTCGATATGGAAAATATACATTCTTATCAATCATCTTTCTTTCGTTATCGACAAGATTGAAGTAAAAATCGAAAGAAATGCCAAAGAAAACAATATTAAATCGAGCCGTCGTTTAAAGGAACATTCTATTATGATAATCATATTTATGATATTGTACTATATATTTAATAGCTCTTACCTAACAAAAGCGCCGCCGTAGGCAGCCCTATATACCCAAGACCTAAGATGCAAACTTTTTTCATAATATTCCTTTTAAAAATTCCAGTATTTTTTTACAAGCTTTACCGTCGCCATACGGACTTATACTTTTACTCATTTTATCATATTCATCTTTTAAATTTAATAATTTTTGCACCTCTTTTATTATATTTTCGCGCTTGGTACCGATAAGCTTCACGCATCCTGCTCTTATCCCTTCAGGTCTTTCGGTAGTTTCTCTGATAACTAAAACGGGCTTACAAAGGCTCGGCGCCTCCTCTTGGATGCCGCCACTATCTGTTACTATCATATATGACTTGCTCATAAGATAGACGAAACTATCATACTCTAGCGGATCAATTAAAAATATATTCGAAATGCCCGATAAAATTTCTCCCACAGGCTTTCTTACATTTGGATTTAGATGCACGGGGTAAACGATGTCGATATTTTCATTTTTTAGCGCTATTTCACGTAAAGCCTCACAAATATTAACAAAGCCTTCTCCAAAATTCTCTCGTCTGTGTCCTGTAACGAGAATAAATTTTCTATCACTAAGCTTATATTTAGAATTTATAAAGGATAAAATTTTATTTTTTAGCAGCTCGTTGTTTTCGATTTTATCTATCGTCCACAAAAGTGCGTCTATGACAGTGTTGCCGCTAACGATTATATTTTTTGAATCTTTGCCTTCTTTTAAGAGATTGTCTCTCGCATCGACAGTCGGCGCGAAGTGATATTTAGCTATGAGCCCCGTCATCTGCCTATTTATCTCTTCAGGAAACGGCGAATAGATATCGTGCGTCCTAAGACCAGCTTCGACATGTGCCACGTCGATCTTTTGATAATACGCCGCCAAAGAAACGGCATAAGTAGTAGTCGTATCTCCATGCACAAACACGATGTCCGGGGTATATTCGCTAAATACATCGCGCATACCAAGCAAAACGCCTGACGTAATATCGTACAGATCCTGCCTCTGCTTCATTAAATTTAGATCAAAATCGGGCTTGATCTCAAAAAATTCAAGCACCTGGTCGAGCATCTGCCTGTGCTGCGCCGTAACGCAAACCTTCACTTCAAATTCCGCGTGCTTTTGAAATTCCTTTATCAACAGAGCCATCTTAATGGCCTCCGGGCGCGTTCCAAATACTATCAAAATTTTTCTTTTCGTCATAAACTCCCTTAAATATCAGTTTTTTAACCGAATTTATTGCTGTAATTTTAATTAAATTTTGCTATATCGGCGCTTAACAATACATAAAATCACCTATTTGTCGCTACTTGGATGGTATAGAATGTTCTTTGCTTCAAAGATGGCTAAGATTTATTTTAAATTATCAAAAAATTCCATTGCAAAATCATCAAAAATTTTGCTTTTTAGATGCGCTTTGCAAAATTCCACTATAAGCCCGTGAAATAGCGCATACACGCCGTTTTCGTTCTCCAGCTTATCTGCTTTTGCCGCCGCATCGCAGGGAGAGTTAGTAGAATTTACAAGCTTATATATTCGCTCAAATTCTAGCTCACTGAGCCACGCGCTAAGCTCGTCGTAGCTTTCAAACTCATAGCCCAAAGCCCCGAGCAGCCGCGCCGAGTAGCTGTCTGCAACCATCACCGCGCGCTCGCACGCATAGCACAAGATCGCATCGCAGCTCTCCGCGCCGATTCCCTTGCGCGCTAACAGCCACTCGCGGCTAACGCCCGCTTTGAAGCTCTCAAAATCCCCAAAATCCGCGATTATCGCTTTGCAAAGCAAACTTAGACGTTTAGCTTTTTGATTATAAAATCCGCTCACTTTAATGATCTCCGCAAGCTCCGCTTCATCTAGCCCGGCGATGCTTTCTAAGCTCAAAAGTCCTTTGCTACGCAGGTTTTGCAGCGCCGCGTCGGCATTGCGCCACGCCGTACTTTGGATCAAAATCGCCCCCACGACCACCTCAAAGCTTCCAAACCCGGGCCACCAGCGAAAATCCTTAATTTTCACGGCGCGAAAAAGCTCGATAAAAAGCTCGGTCGCGCTCATCTCGCGCCTCCGAAATTTCTGGCGTCGTTTCTAAAATTTCGCGCGGCGACGGCGATTTTCCGCATGCACTCTAGCACGGCGATAAAATTTACGCCAAATTTAAATTCGCGCGCCGTATTCATCTGCCGCCTTTTAAATTTGCAAAAAATTCCTCATTAAAGCTCAAGAAAAACTGCTTTGCCGCGCGGCCGCTGCGGCTTGCGCGAAGCATCGCAAACTCCCGCGCCTTTGTGTGCAGCGCATCTAAATTTGCGGCAAAGCTCAAGCGAAATTCCGCCGCACTCATACCTTGCGCAGCCGCAAAATAGGCATCTACGATCCCCAAATACTCCCGCATGCTCCCGCCGTAGAAGCTTAGCTGCAGCCCGAAGCGCTCGCTTAGGCTGATTCGCTCGTTCGCCGCATCGCTTAGGTGTAGCTCGCCGCGGCTGATCTGCGCGGCGTCGTTATCGCTTGCGCATTCGCCTACGATGTGGCGGCGATTGGATGTCGCATACATCAGCACGTTGCGCGGCGCGCGCTCTAAGGATCCTTCTAGCAGCGGCTTAAGGTGCTTGTAGCCGCTCTCGCCGAGCTCAAAGCTCAAATCATCGCAAAAGATGATAAATTTAAAGTTCGTTTCGCGGATTGCGTCGATTATATCCACAAGAAAGCCCAGATCGTCCCTGCCGATCTCGATGATCTTAAGGTCTTGCGGGATAAATTTAGAAAAAACCGCTTTTGCAAGACTTGATTTACCGCAGCCGCTCTCGCCCCATAAAAGTGCGTGGTTGGCGCTGCAGCCGCGTAGGAAAGCGTCCGTGTTTTTTATAAGAGCCGATTTTTGGCTCTCTAGCCCCACGAGTGCGTCAAGATCAGTAAAATCGATGTCTCGGACGATCTTTAGCGCCTTTTTGCTCGCGCGAAAGACGGTGGTTTGCACCGTGCGCCAATCAATCGCGCTAAAATCGCTGAAATAAATTTGCTCGCCGGCGCCGCTCTGCACGCTTTTTAGGACGGCTTTCGGCGCTAAATTTAAACCGCACGCCGCGTTTAAATTTAGCTCTTCGCTTCTGCTTTTGCTCGCGCTTTTTTTGATATTTTCATCGCAAGTTCGCATTTTTTAGCTCCCTTCGCAGATAGATTAAAATTTCATTTATCACGTCGTCATCGTCGCGCGTCTGTGCCTTTAATCGCACCTTATCGCCGTTTGCAAGGGTGATCAAGATATTTTCGTCCATGCTCGAAATCACGCGCAAGCCAAGCTTCGTAGCCAAAACCTTAATCATCATCACGTCGATGAATTGCTTAGTGTAAATGTCCGCGCGCCCGAAGCGATCCTCGATCTCGCCGAAAATTTCAAGCACTTCGCTCGCCTCGGCGCACTTGCTAAGCCGCCTGTAAAGATCCAAGCGTAGGTGATCCTCCCTGATAAATTCCGAGTTTAAAAATGCGTTTACGGAAATTTTAAGCTCTACGCTCGCAGCAGCGCTCTTTCTGCTTAGCAGCTTGCCGATTTCTTCTTCGAGCATCTTTAGATAAAGCGAGTAGCCGATCGCTTCGATATGCCCGCTCTGCGCCTCTCCGAGTAGGTTTCCGCCGCCGCGAATTTCAAGATCGTGATACGCTAGCACCGAGCCGCTACCCAAAAACGAGTTGCTCTCAAGCGCTACGAGCCGCTTTAGCGCGTCCTGCGTAAGAGCGGTTTTATCCTCGATCAAAAAGTAGCAAAAGCCCTGTTTGTTGCTGCGCCCGACGCGGCCGCGCAGCTGGTGTAGATCGGCGATACCGAATTTATCCGCGTTTTCGACGATGATCGTATTTACGCGCGGCATATGAATGCCGCTTTCTACGATGCTGGTGCAAAGTAGCAGATCGTATCCGCCCGCTACAAATTTTAAAATTTCATCCTCCGTAGTTTTAGCGTCGATCTTGGAGTGCAAAATTAGAATTTTAAGGCTCGGCAAAATTTCAAGCAGCTTCTTTTTGGCGCTTTGCATCGTCGCGATGTGATTGTGGACGTAAAAAATCTGCCCGCCGCGTCGCAGCTCGCGCGAGATCGCCTCTTTTATGATCTTTTCGTCCCACTGCTTGACGAAGGTGCGCACGTCCAAGCGGTCCTGCGGCGGGCTAAGCAGCGTAGAGTAGCTTTTAATCGAGCTTAGCGCCATATTTAGACTGCGCGGTATCGGAGTGGCAGACATACTAAGCAGGTGCGAGGCGGCGCTTTTCTCTTTGAGCCGCTCCTTTTGCTTAACGCCGAATTTATGCTCCTCATCGATGATTATGAGCCCTAAATTTGCGGGGTTTAAATTTAAAAGCGAATGCGTGCCGACCACGACGATCGCCTCGCCGCTTTGCAGGCGTTTTAAAATTTCGCTCTTTTGCCTCGCGCTACTGAAGCGATCGAGCTTGAAAACGGGAATTTCAAACTCCCTAAAGCGCTCGCTAAGCGTGGCGTAATGCTGCGAGCTAAGCAGCGTCGTAGGCACGAAAAACAGCACCGAATGACCGCTGCGGATGCAGGCAAAAATCGCATTCATCGCAACCTCGGTCTTTCCAAAGCCCACGTCGCCGCTAAGTAGGCGGTCCATTACCTTGCCGCTTTGCAGATCCGCCAAAATCGCGCCCACCGCCTTTTGTTGATCGCTCGTGTAGCTAAAGCCGCTTGCGCTTAGAAATTTCGCATAATCCGCGCTTTTGTTTTTGATGACGAGCCCTCGCACCAGCTCGCGCTTGGCAGCCAGTGCGATGATCTTTGAAGCGATCGCAAAGAGCTTTTCGCGCACTCGCTCTTTAATTTTTGAAAAGCTCGCCCTGCCCAGATGATCCAAGCTCACCGCGCCGCCGCTTGCGACGTAGCGATCGATCTTATTTAGGTACTCTACCGGCAGCAGCAGTTTGTCGCCGCCCTCGTAGAGCAGGGATACGAACTCCTTGCTGCGCCCCATCACCTCGATGAGCTCAAGCCCGTTAAATTTAGCGATACCGTGATCTTCGTGCACGACAAAATCGCCCACGTTTAGCTCATCCAGAGCTAGGCTCGATCTTCGCACGCGCTTTTTAGGCGCCGCTTTGTTTAGCGAAAGGATGATCCGCTCGGCGCTTATTAAATTTACGACGAAATCCTCTCGTAAAATTTCGATATTGCTAAATCCGCTAAGATCAAACGGCGCGAGCAGTGCGTCGTTTCGCGCGATCAGCGCGATAGCCTCACTGCGGTGGAATTCAAAAAATTCCTGCGACGGCGTCACGGCGAGGTCTTTAAATTTACGCGCCGCGGGCAGCACCTCGATCGCGTCTAAAAAATCCAAATTGCGCTCGGAAAAAATTTCATCCTTTTTGATCTCGTGCAGTAAGACGCAATCAAACGCGCTCGTGTAATCGACGAAGCCCTCGATGAACCAAAACCCGAGCGAGCCCAGATCGCGAGCTAACGCGTCGCTGTCCGCGCGCGATATCTTTTCGCTCACGCTCTCAAACTCGTCCTCGCTTAAATTTGCTAAAAAAGGCGCTATTTCGGCTTGCGAAAGCTCATCTTTTTCGCTTTTTTGCGTCGCGACGTCAAAGCGCCTGATGCTCTCGACCGTCTCGCCGTCGAGTAGAATTCTAACCGCGCTTTCGCTCCCTACCGAAAAAATATCGATAATCTCGCCACGGAAGCTAACCTCGCCCATGCTTTCGACGATGTCGCGCACGTCGTATCCCAGGCGCAAAATTTCCTCTTTTAGCTCGCTTAAGTTTAATTCGCTTCCAAATTTTATATTTAACGGGCGCAGATAGCTTGCGGCGGGGAGTTTGTTTAGGATTGTGCGGACGGGCGAGATTAAAATTTTTTTGCCGCTTGCTTTGTAAAACGCGCTAAGAGCAGTACTGATGCCCGCTAGCTCACCCATGTAGCTGCGCAGATCCTCGCCGAAACTCGCTCTAAAATCTGGCAGGCAAAAGGTCGCGTAGCCCATAAATTTAAGCACCTGCTCGCACGCCGCAGCCTCTTTATCGTCCTCGCAGATCAAAATCTCTTTTTGGTTTTGCAAAAAGTATTCGTAAACCTCGGCTTGCATTATTTAAACCTTTCGATCTGGTACTGCACGACGTTTGCAATCTCCTGCCACGATACGTTAGGCTCTAAGGTCGAGATATTTTTGAAATTTTGCGCGTTCCAGCTCATAAAATTTGCAGGATCGACGCTTTGAGCCAAAAACCTAACTTCGTAATGCAAGTGCGGACCGGTGCTGTAGCCGGTGTTACCGCTATAGCCGATGAGATCGCCCTTTTTAACCCAAGAACCGGGCGTTACGACCGCGGAGCTAAGGTGGCCGTAGCGAGTCTCAAAGCCGTAATTGTGCGATAAAATCACTAAAATTCCATATCCGCTGCCGCTACCGCCTGCAAACTGCACGAAGCCCTCTGCCGTCGCAAACACCGGAGTGCCCTCACTTGCTCGCAAGTCGATGCCGTGGTGCATCCTCATAACGCCGCTGATTGGATGAGTGCGCATCCCAAAAGGGCTAGTTACGCCGCGATACTGCATCGGAAGTCCATTAGGCACAGCGCTAAGAATCGCGCTCGCCGTTTTTTCGCTAGCTGCGATATGCGCGCCGGAGCCCTTTTTACGCTCCTTTTTCATCTCATTCATCGCAAGCATTACTTGGATATCACTATCCAGCCCGCCTCCATCGTCTTCGCGTCCATCGAGCTTGGCAAGCACCTCCTCGTTTTTGCCCTCAAGTGCGATATTTTGCTCTTTAAGTGCGAGATTTTCGGCGTAGAGGGTTTTGTTTAACTCCTTTAAATTTGATCGGTCGCTCGCGAGTTTAAATATCGCAAAAAACAGAACGAGCAGAAAAATTACGAAAAACGCAGATAAAATTTTAAGTTGAAATCTAAAATTTTCGCCAAAATACAGCGTCTTGGTGCCAAAGTGATCGCTTAAGGTAAGTTTAGTTTTAGCCACGGCGCGCCTCAAGCCATAAAATAAAATTTTCTACCAAATGAAACGAGCCGAAAACCAAATACTCCTCGTCCGCTCTAAGCTCGCCGCGAAACGGCGAATGCGGAATTTTAAGCGCGTCAAGCGCACGGGTTATCGCCTCTGCCGCCATTTCGCGATCCGCAACCTCGTAGTTAAAGATCTCTACGCGCTCTATCACGGGTGCTAAAGTCCGCAGCACCGCGACTACGTCCTTATCGGCAAAGGCGTTATAAATTAACACGATCTTTCTGCCCCCGTAGATTTCGATAATTTCGCGGGCTACTTGCTGTGCCGCAAGCTCGTTGTGTCCGACGTCCACGCGTAAATTTGGCGCCAAAACTTCCATCCTGCCGCGTAAATTTAGAGGCGGTAGCTGCGAAATTTCAAATTTCAAATTTAAAAATTTCATCGCGGCAAGCGCTAGAGCTAAATTTGAAATTTGAAATTTAGGCATATTATTGTGCGCGCAAAACTCCACGATCTGCGCTCGCTCGCTCTCGCTTAAAAGCTCTGCTGCAAACCTCAAATGAGTTCCTTTTTGCTCTGCGATCTGCTGCGCGATACGAAGCGGAACCTCACTCATCTCATCGCTTAAAATCGCTTCCTTATCCATCGTAATGAGCTTGGTGTGGGCGATCTGCTCTAGATTTTGTCCTAGCATACCCAAATGATCGGTGCCGATCGGCGTAAAAAGCGACAGCATGCGCCCAAAGCTCGACGTAGCGTCAAACTCGCCGCCCATCCCCGCCTCGATCACGCAGTAATCGCAATCCCTAAAAAGCACTGCCGCCGCAAGCGTGAGATACTCGAAATATGACAGGCTATCTTTAAACTCCGCGGGCAAGCTCTCTTGCAAAAACTCATGCGCGAAATCAAGCTCCTCATCCGTAGCATCGCGCCCTAGCGAAATGGGAGGCGAGCTTTGAGCGGATTTAAAATTTGATCTTAGCGGAGATTTAAAATTTTGCTCCGGCGAGAAATTGAAATTTTGCTCAGACATCGATTTAAGATCTTGCGAATTCCATAAATTTTGTGTAGAAGCAGAATTTTGCGTATCGATCGAATTTCGCGCGATAGAATTACGCTCGCTACAAAAATTTCGTGTGGTAGAAACGGAGTTTTGCAGGGCGGAATTCTGCTCGCCGTGCGAATTCTGAGTGGCGATAAAATCCTGCGTGGTGGAATTTTTCAAATTAGAAATAGAAATTTGAGAGGCGGAATTTTCTCTGTTCGCAAAATTTTGCATCTTTGCGGAATTTTGTTTTTCTGTAAAATTTGACACCAAAGCGGAATTTTGCTCGTTTTTAAAATTTGAAGCGTCGGAATTTAACGCAAAAACGGGACTTTGCGCGATGCGTCCGCCTAGATAGATGCGCTCGTTGAGCTTAAAAACGTGCGGGCTAGTGTAGTGCCCGACGCTAAAGCCCGCTGCGGCGATCGCGTTAGCCAAAAACCGCCCGGTGCTGCCCTTGCCATTGGTGCCGATGATTTGAATGACGTTTTTGAGCGGAATTTTATCTTTAATGGCAGCATACGCCCGCGGGAAGCGCTCGTAGTCGATTTTTTTGTAATAAATCGGGCGATTTTGCAAAAATTCTTTAATGCTGCGCCCGCTCAAGTCTGAATCCCCTAATCGCAAGCGCCGAAATAAACTCGTCAAACGCCTGCGCGGAGGCATTTTCGATCGCCTTGTAGCGGTCCTTATCGCTAATGATCGAGCTCGTATCGTAGCTATTTTTGACTAGGCGGCTAACTTTAAAATCGTAATCGCCCACGCAATCCTTGCTGAAAACCTCGCCGTTTTTAAGCTTGGTGCTGAAATTTACGATGAGATTTGCGCGGTAGCTAGTGACATAGCCGAACTGATCGTATGAAAGCTCGCTAAAGCTTAGGCTTTTTATACTCGCTACTACGATCGTCTGCGCCGAGTTTTTATCCGAAAGGCTCATCCCTAGGCGCTGAACTATACCCTGCCTGATCGCATCTTTAATAGCGACGGTGTTTTGCGGATCGGTCTTGCTCATCATCACATCCACAAATACGCTTCCGCTCATCGTCTCTTTCGCGATCCTCGAAACGGGCTTGTAGCCGCAGCCGATTAAAAAAATCAAACAAAAAACGGTTAAAACTCTTCTCATCTTCGCCTACTTTATCACCAAATTTACGAGCTTGTTTTTGACGTAAATTTCTTTTACGATGCTCTTGCCCTCTAGCCATTTGACGCAGTTTTGCTTTGCAAGGCTTAAAATTTCGCCCTCGCTTAGGCCTGCATCCGCTTCAAACTCGGCGCGCTTTTTGCCGTTAATCGTGACGGCAAGCTTGATCGTATCACTCTCAAAGACCTCTTCGCAAACTCGCAGCTCGCCGAAATTTCGCCTCTTAAACAGCTTCTCGCTAAGCTCGGCGCAGATGTGCGGCACGATAGGCTCAAGCAGGTTTAATATCACAAAGTAGCCCTCGGTAAATACGTCTTTGTTGCTCTGCGCATTTAGCGCATTTAGCGCCTCCATACACGCAGCGATTAGGGTATTAAAAGCAAAACTGCTCTCATAAACCTGCTGCGATTTCTTAAGCGCCTCATAAACTTTAAGGCGGGCGTATTTTTCCTCTTTATTTAAAGCAGCGTGGTCGATCTGTGGAATTTTATCAGTAGCGTAGGCATTTTCGGCGCGATCGTAAAGGCGATTTAAAAATTTATACGCGCCCTCTACCGCGCTGTCGTTCCACTCAAGCTCCTTTTGAGGAGGCGCGGCAAAAAGTATAAAAAGTCTCGCCGTATCGGCGCCGTAGGTCTCGATAATGTCATCGGGATCGACGGTGTTTCCTTTGCTTTTACTCATCTTTGCGCCGTCTTTTAGCACCATGCCCTGGGTTAGCAGCCGTTCAAACGGCTCGCTATCGCGCAGATAGCCTATGTCGCGAAGAGCCTTTTGGAAAAACCTTGCATACAAAAGGTGCAAGATCGCGTGCTCGATGCCGCCAATATACTGATCGACGTTCATCCAGTAATTCACGCTTTGTTCGTCAAATGCCCGCTGCTGCCACGTTCGCTCGTCGCTTGCGTAGCGCGCGAAATACCATGAGCTTTCAAAAAATGTATCGAGCGTGTCGGTCTCGCGCATCGCGTCGCCGCCGCATTTAGGGCATTTGCAAAACTTCCAGCTAGGATGTGTATCCAGCGGATTACCTTTGCCAGTAATCTTAATATCCTGCGGAAGCTCTACGGGCAGATTTGAAATTTCTTCGCTTACAAGCCCGCATTTTGGGCAGTGGATCATCGGGATCGGCGCGCCCCAGTAGCGCTGGCGGCTCACTCCCCAATCGCGCAGTTTAAAATTTACCACGCGGCGTCCGAGCTTTAACTCTTCAAATTTTGAGATGACGGCGCTTTTTGCCCTCTCGCTATCCATGCCGCTAAACTCTTCGGAATTTACCAAAACTCCGCTCTCTGCGTAAGCTTTGCTAGCGTCATAATCGCCGCTTTTAGGAGCGATGCTTTGGATGATCGGCAGGTTAAATTTCTTTGCAAACTCAAAGTCTCGTTCGTCGTGCGCAGGTACCGCCATAACCGCACCGCCGCCGTATTCTGCTAGGACGAAATTTGCGGTCCAAACGGGGATCTTTTTGCCGCTTAGCGGATGAAGCACGCTGATTCCGAGGCTCACGCCGTCCTTATCGCTTGCTTGGCGCTCGCGCGGGCTTTGATTTAAAATTTCTCTTACCTTCGCCGTAGCTTCCGCGTCGAGTAAACCTTTATCCAAAAGCCTCTTTACGACCTCGTGCTCCGGCGCGACCGCCGCGTAGCTCATGCCGTAGATCGTATCAGGGCGTGTCGTAAAAACCTTAAAGCCCTCGATGCCACCAAGTTTGGCGCTGCTTTGCTCGTCAAATTTAAAGCTAAATTCCAAACCTTCGCTGCGCCCGATCCAGTTTTCCTGCATCGTAAGCACCTGAGCGGGCCACTTGCCCTCAAGCTGCTTTAGGCAATCCAAAAGCTCCTGCGCGTAGGCGGTAATTTTTAGATAATATCCCGGCATCTGCTTTTGCACGACCTCGTTGCCGCAGCGCCAGCACCTGCCCTCCTCTACCTGTTCGTTGGCAAGCACCGTCTGATCGTGCTCGCACCAATTTACCACGGCGCTTTTTCTATAGATGAGTCCTTTTTCAAAAAGTTTTATGAAAAATTCCTGCTCCCAGCGCGTATAAAGCGGATCGGAGGTGGCGAGCATGCGACGAGCCGAAAAGCTAAAGCCCAGGCGGTGCAGCTCGTTTTTCATATAATCGATATTTTCGTAAGTCCAAGTTTTAGGGTGAATGCCGTGTTTGATCGCCGCATTTTCCGCAGGCATACCGAAGCTATCAAAGCCGATCGGCTGAAGCACATTGTATCCGCGTAGTCTATAATATCGACTCAGCGCGTCGCCGATGCTGTAGTTTCGCACGTGCCCCATGTGGATGCGGCCGCTTGGGTAGGGAAACATCGAAAGGATATATTTTTTAGGCAGGCTGTAATCGTCCTTAGGCTCGAAAACTCCCTCTTCATCCCAAATTTTCTGCCATTTAAGCTCAATACTTTTACTATCGTAAGGCATTTTGCGCTCCTAGAATTCGTCTTTAGTTTTTGCCGACTCAATCGCTATTAAAATTAGCGAGAAAAAGTTTGCAAGTAGCGCGCCGATGGCAAGCGAGGTCACGATCGATAGATCTCCCGGCGCTACTACAATCAAAACGAACGCCGGTATGAGATGCAGATCCGCTACGAGCGAGCTTGCAAAAAGCTCGGCTGCTAGCATATTTCGCACGCCTACCTTCAAAAGCGTCGAAACTGCATTCACGCTGGTTGCTATGAAAAGTAAAATTTCATTCTTCTCATACAAAAACCCGCCTATCGTAGTCATACTCATCAGCGCAAAAAATATGTAAATTACCCTTCCCCAGTTCATCTTTTATCCTTACACCGTGCCTTTTTCATACATGGCGCGATTCTTTTCTTTCTCTTTGATACGGCGCTGTTTTTCAGCCAAAAACGCGCGGTATTTCTCGACATTAAATTTAAACAAAATCAGCATCGGAGCAGCTACAAATACGGAGCTGAAAGTTCCTGCTATGACGCCTATTAGCATCACGAAGCTAAAGCCGTGGATCATCTCTCCGCCCCAGACGAATAAAATCACGATGACGATGAGAGTAGTAAGCGAAGTAAGCAGCGTGCGCGATAGCGTATGAGAGATCGATTCGTTTATAACCTCATCAAGCTTAATCGATTTGCTATCTTTTACTCCTTCTCGAATTCTATCGAAAACAACGATGGTGTCGTTAAGCGAGTAGCCCATTATAGTTAGCAGTGCGGCTAGAATTTCAAGGTTGAAATCCACGCCGGCTAAAATCATCGCGCCTACGGCAACTACGACGTCGTGCAGATCCGATAATACGGCTGCAATCGCAAATCTCCACTCAAACCGCAAGGTAATATAAACCAAAATGAGCGCAAACGACACACATACCGCTAAAATTCCGTTTGTGCGAAGCTCCTCGCCGACTTTAGGACCTACGATATCGACCTTGCGAATGTCGAAGTTTCCACTACCTTGTAAAATTTTTTGCGCCGCTAAGGCGGGATTATCGCCCAGTTCACTCGCAGCGCCTGAATATCTAATCGTGACCTCTTGATCGCTACCAAATTCCGTAACGTTGATATTGCCTAAATTTGCCGCTTCGAAGCGCTTTCTGATCTCATCAAGTGGTGCTTTAGCGTCGTATTTAACCTGAATAAGCGTACCGCCGCTAAAATCGATGCCGTAATTAATGCCCTTAATGAAAAATAGCGCAATAGAGCCTATTATCAAAACAGCAGAAAGCGCAAAGGTAAAATATCTAAATTTCATAAAATCATAAATTTTGCCCTTATCGAACACTTGCATTTGCGCCTCCTCTTACTTTATAACCGAGCCAAAGCGCGGTATTTTTGCTTTTTTCCATCTTATCTATTACTAGCTCAAACATTCCGTGAGTGCCTAAAATAGCCGTTATCATCGACGCTACGATACCGATACTCATCGTGACGGCAAAGCCCTTCACTGGACCCGTGCCGTAAGCATAAAGCGCAGCAGAAGTAATTAGCGTAGTGATATTTGAATCCACGATCGCGCTCATCGCGTTTTCATAGCCTTTATTTATACTTTGGCGGATTGAAACTCCCGTCCTTAGCACCTCTCTAACGCGCTCGTTAATGATGACGTTCGCATCTACCGCCATTCCGATAGTTAGTACGATTCCAGCCATTCCAGGAAGCGTCAAAGTAGCGCCGAATAGCGCCATACAAGCTATCAAAAACAAGATATTGACCGTAAGCGCGATATCGGCAAAAAGTCCCGCTACGCCGTAGTATAAAATCATAAAGATCAAAATCGCAACCGCTGCAAGACTAAGCGCCGCCATACTTTTATCGATGCTATCTTGTCCTAGGCTAGGGCCGATGCTGCGTGTCTCTGAGACTTTAACAGGAGCCAAAAGCGCACCGCTTCTAAGCGCAATCGCTACGTCGTGCGCCTCCTCGACGCTAAATCCGCCGCTGATCTGACCGCTGCCGCCGCCGATGCGCTCGTTAATGCGCGGTGCGGAGTAAACCTTGCCATCAAGTACGATCGCAAGGCGCTTACCGACGTTTTTACCGGTAAAATCGCCAAAAATTTGAGCGCCTTGAGAGTTTAGCGTAAAATTTATGATCGGCTGGTTGGTGTGCTGATCGAAAGCTACCTTCGCATCAACTAGCATCGCGCCGTCTAAAACTGGAATTTCGTTTATGAGATACTTGTAATTTGGATTTTTAACGTCCGGGTAGATCACGTCGCCGTAGGCTCTGGCATCCGCTGCGCTAATAGTCTGCGCGCGGTCTTGGCGCACGTCGTCCACCGCCATAAGCTGCAAGTGAGCCGCTTTGGCGATCAGATCCTTGGCGCGCTGCTCATCCGCTGCGTTTTTGACGCCAGGAAGCTCAACCAAAATATAGCTCTCGCCCTGCTTTGCTACCGTTGGCTCCGCAAGTCCGAATTGATCCAAGCGGTTTCGGATAGTCTCGACGGCCTGTTCGATCGCATATTTTTTAGTCGCTTCGACCTCCTCGGGGGTTAGTGTGACGCGATATTTTTCGCCAGATTTTTGAATGTCTAATCCGCTTGCGGCGCTATGCAAAATCGCATCAAATTTGGAAGCCTCATCTGCGTCTAAAATTTCAAACTCAAACGAATCGCCTTCCAATTTTAGCCCGTCCATCAGCAGATCATCGCGCTTGGCGGCGTAATTAACGCTAGCGGCGATCGATTTGATCTTCGAAACGACCGCTTCGTCGCTTTGAACTTCCAAAAGCATATGCAGGCCGCCTTGCAGATCTAGACCCAAGTTTATCTTGCTTCCCTTTTCGGTCTGAAAGATCGAAGGCGCGGCAAAAATTGCCGAAAAAATAACCGCAGCTAAAAAGATCAGCAGGCGGTATGAAATTTTACTGCTCATCTAATTTTCTTGCCACGAATTGTTTATCTAGCTCGACCATGACCTCATCGTTAAGCTTAACTGTGATAAAATCATTGTTTGTTTTCACGACCGTGCATTTTATGCCACCGCTAGTTATGATCTTATCGCCTTTGCCGAGCGCATCGACCATCGCTTTATGATCCTTGGCCTGCTTTTGCTGTGGTCTGATAATCAAAAAATACATAATCGCAAAGATTACGACGATAGGCAGGATTGATGCAAAGAAGTTTCCTTGTTCCATGTGTTTCCTTCATTAGAAATTTAAAAAGTAGCTATTTTACATTAAGTTACATAAATAAAGGCTTTGTTCTTGCCCTTGCGCTTTCAAATTTTATTTTCGTAGAAATTTTAAGCTCTAAATTTGACGGTTTAATCGCCTTGGCGGCGGAATTTTTCTCGCCTCTAATTGCGATAGCGGCACTTTTTTATTTGCTAAAAGCAAGCAAGGCGGAGTGGTTTTGGTGCGGATTTTTTATCGGCGCGCTGTGGATGCACTGGATCAGCTTCAGCCTGATCTATTTTAATCTCGCGTTTTTGATCCCGCTTGAAATTCTTGGAATTTGTCTCGTTTATGCCTTTATTTTCCGCATCTTTGCGATCTTTGACGCGCCCGTTTTGCGCGCTGCATGCCTTTTAGCGCTGAAATTTATCCATCCTTTCGGCTTTGATTGGCTAAATTTTGAACTGCTGCTAAGCCATGGAATTTTCAGAGCCGATCTTAGCGCGCTGGCTCTGATTTTAGCGGGACTTTGCGCGGTTTTGTATCTACGGGGGCGCGGCGCGGCAGCTAAGCTTAACGCCTCGATTTTCGCGGCGTTTTTGATCTGCGCGTTGCAATTCAGCCAAAAAGAGCCCGAGCCGCTGCCGATTAAAATTTCGCTCGCAAACACCGATATTTCGCAGTATGACATCTGGGCAAAGGATAAAATTTTATCCGCCGCGTTGGCAAATTTGGCCCGCATAGACGATGCGATCGCGGCGGGGCAAGACGCGATAATCTTGCCTGAGAGCGCCTTTGCGATGCCGCTAAATTTAGAAAATGTGCTGGTTGAAGCTCTAAAGGAAAAATCGCGCGCAATTACGATCGTAGCGGGCGCGGAAGCGTATGAAGACGGGAAATTTTACAACAGCGCCTATCTTTTTACGAACGGGGAAATGAAGCGCTTTGATAAGCACATTTTGGTGCCGTTTGGCGAAATGGTGCCGCTGCCGGAATTTGCGCGGAATTTTATCAACCGCGTGCTGTTAGGCGGCGCGACCGATTTTTCGACGGCTAGCGGTTTTAGCGACTACGAGCTTGGCGGCGTAATCGTAAGAAGCGCCGTTTGCTACGAGGCTACGCGCGCGGAGCTTTACGAGGACTCGCCCAAATATGTCGTAGCGATCAGCAATAACGGCTGGTTCGTGCCGAGCTACGAGCCCTATTTGCAGCGCCTCATAATCCGCTACTACGCGAGCTTGCACGGCACGTTGATCTATCACGCCGTAAACGGCAGCGCTAGCGAGATAATCGCTCCGAAAAAGATCTGGATAAACCACCTTAAAGATCATCTAAAATAGCCTAAAAAGTTATTTTTAAACGACTTTTGGATAATATTTTAAAATTTTATTAGGAGCTAAATTTATGGCTAAATACAATCGCATACTCGTAAAATTTTCGGGTGAAGCGCTAGCGGGAGAGAACGGCTTTGGGATCGACAGCGAAATTTTAAAATTTATCGCTAAAGAGATCAAGCAGCTCGTAGAGGGCGGCATCGAAGTAGGCATCGTAATCGGCGGCGGCAACATCATAAGAGGCGTAAGCGCCGCAGCTAGCGGTATCATCAAACGCACCAGCGGCGATCATATGGGCATGCTAGCGACCGTCATCAACGCAATCGCGATGAGAGAGGCGCTAGAATACGCAGGTATGGACGTACGCGTGCAAAGCGCGATAAAGATGGAAGCGATCTGCGAGACCTTCATCATCGGCCGCGCCAAAAGGCACCTCGAAAAAGGTCGCGTCGTGATCTTTGCCGCGGGCACGGGAAACCCATTCTTCACGACCGATACTGCGGGCACTCTCCGCGCGATCGAGATCGGAGCCGACGCTATCATAAAAGCCACCAAGGTAATGGGGATCTACGACAAAGATCCGCAAAAATTTAAAGATGCTAAATTGCTTTCCAAAGTCACTTACGATCAAGCCCTACACGACAACATCAGGGTGATGGACGATACGGCTATCGCGCTTGCTAAGGATAATGCGCTCCCAATCATCGTGTGCAATATGTTTAAGAGCGGAAATTTATACAAAATCGTCGATGGCGGAGATCTAAGCTCCTGCTCGATCGTAAAAAACTGAAATTTTAAATTTAAGGAGAATTGATGAGAACCGAACAAATTGTAGCCAAGGCTTTAAAAGTAACGGGCGGAGACAGGTATAAGCTATCTTTGATGATAAGCAAACGCGCCGAGCAGCTAGCTGCAGGCGAACCACCGCTGATAGAGAACGTAGATACTCGCAGGATGAAATTTGCCGATATAGCAATCTTGGAACTAGCCGAAGGTAAGATCGCATTAGATGGAATCGTTGACAAGGATTAATGATAACTTCTTAGAAAGTCTCATCGACGATGTCGTCGATACCAAAGACATTCAAAGCGCCAAGCAGCTGCTTTATAATCTAAAAGAGCCCACTCCGCTGCTAGTGGATGCTATAAATTTATGCATCGCGCAGCATGACGGGCAGTTTCGCAAAAGTGGCGAGCCGTATGCGATCCATCCGATTTTGGTAGCCTGCTTCGTATCTTTTATGGGCGGAGACGACGCAATGGTAATATCTGCGCTACTACACGACGTAGTAGAGGATACAGATTACAGCATCGAGCAGGTTAGACAAAGATTCGGCGACGAAGTAGCCAAAATCGTAGAAGGACTTACCAAAATCGTAAATATCAGAGAGGATAAATTAGCCCCATCCGGCGATAGCAACGCCAAGCTGCGAACTACCGCGCTTACCTTCCGTAGGATGCTGATGATCTCCATTAACGATCAGCGCGTCTTGGTAGTCAAGCTCTGCGACAGGCTACACAATATGCTAACCCTCGACGCACTTCGCCCCGATAAACAAAAACGTATCGGCGAGGAGACGCTTTTAGTTTATGCGCCGATCGCGCACAGGCTTGGAATTTCATCGATCAAAAACGTGCTTGAAGATCTTAGCTTCAAATACGTTATGCCTAAAGAGTATTCGGCAATCGCCGATTACGTCGAAGAGCATAAGCAGCAGCTTCAGATGAGCTTGAGCAAATTTAGCGAAAAGATCAAGGAGTATATGCTTTCAAACGGCTTTAGTGAAGGTAGCTTTGAGATCCAAAAGCGAATGAAACACTACTACTCGATATTTTTAAAGATGCAGCGCAAAGGAATTTCGATCGAGGAAGTGCTCGATCTTTTGGCCATCCGCATCATCGTGCAAAAGCCGATGGATTGCTACTTGGCTCTTGGCATCATCCATACTAAATTTAATCCGCTCATATCGCGCTTTAAGGATTATATTGCGCTTCCGAAGCAAAACGGATATCAGACGATCCACACAACCGTCTTTAACGAAAGTATGATCGTAGAGGTGCAGATCCGCACCTTCGATATGCATAATACCGCGGAATTCGGCGTCGCCGCGCACTGGAAGTATAAATATAGCGGCTCGATCAATCCGAAGCTTGATTGGCTAAACGACATCGGCATGCAAGAAGAGGACGATGCCAACGCCGAGGATCTTTACGAATATGCTAAAGACAGCCTCTACGTCGAGGATATCGCCGTGTACTCTCCCAAAGGCGGAATTTTTACATTGCCGCGCGGCGCCACGGCGCTTGATTACGCCTACGAGATACACTCTCAAGTGGGCTTAAAAGCCACCGAAGCCTTTATAAACCGCGTCAAGGTGCCGCTTCTAACGGAGCTTAAAAACGGCGACATCGTTCATATCATCACGGGGGACGAGCCGCATTATCGCTGCAGCTGGCTAAGCTCGGTAAAAACGGGCAAGGCGCGCGCGACGATAAAGGCGTTTTGCAAACAAAAGATCAGAGATATAAATTTTGAAGTAGCAATTAAAATTTTATGCGCGATCTTTACGACGAGCAAGGAGAGCATTTTAAGCTGGCTTGAAAAAGAAAATTTAAGCAAAAAGATCGGCAAAGCTGCCTATGACTCGGTATTTTTAAAAGACGTCGTAAATGCGCTGAAAAAATACCCGCTCAAAGAGAAATTTTTCAATATGAAATTTCGCAGCAAGTATGAGATCGAGAAGCAAAAATTTGACAACATCGTGGTGTATTCAAATTTTAAAATCGACGAGGTTGAGTTTGATTACTGCTGCAACCCAAAGCGCGGTGACGACATCATCGGCTTTCGCAACGGACATGGCGTGACGGTGCATCATAAGCTGTGCGAACGTGCAAGCGAGCTAATCAAAACCGATGAGATGATCTTCGTAAAATGGACGCGCAATGCGCCGCACCGCTATAAGATCATATTAAATTTAGAAAACAAGCGCGGCTCGCTGGCGACGTTTTTGAACTATTTAGTCAAGCTCGAGGTCGATCTAGTATCGATAAGCCTTAACGAAAATAGCGAAACGACGTCGGATTATTTTGAGATCATCATCGAGCTAAACGAAAATTTAGACTCCACGGAGATTAAAGACAAACTCAAAAACCGCTTTAAAATCGTGGATTTCGTATCGCTTACGGACGTATATAAAAACTAAATAAGGGAGAGCAAATGGCTGACATTCAAGGCATTATGGAAAATTTCAAGCGCGGCGTCGCGGAGATCATCGGCGAAGAGCAGATTGAAGCTCTGATTAGGCGCTATTACGACAGCGGCGAGGTCTTCTACGTCAAAATCGGCATGGACCCCACTGCTGCGGATCTACACCTAGGACACGCCGTCGTGCTAAATAAGCTTGCGTTTTTACAAAACCACGGCGCGATCGTGCAATTTCTAATCGGTGATTTTACTGCTCAAATCGGAGATCCTACGGGCAAGAGCGAGACTCGCAAAAAACTAGCGCGCGAAGTCGTGCTGCAAAACGCCAAAACCTACGAGGATCAGGTGTTTAAAATTTTAAATCCAGCCAAAACTAAGGTAATGTTTAATTCCGAATGGACCAACCGCCTGGGTGCTAGCGGAATGATCGAGCTATCAAGCACTTTCAATGTTGCCCGGATGCTCGAGCGCGACGACTTCGAGAAGCGCTACAAGGCAGAGCAGCCGATCAGCATCAGCGAGTTTATGTATCCGCTGTTGCAGGGATACGACAGCGTTTGCATGAAATGCGATATAGAATTCGGCGGCACCGATCAGAAATTTAATCTTTTAATGGGTCGCCAGCTGCAAAGAATTTATGATGTCGGCAAGGAACAAAGCGTCGTGATGATGCCGCTTTTGGTAGGCACCGATGGCACGAATAAAATGAGCAAAAGCCTGGGTAACTACATCGGCGTAACCGATACGCCTCATGATATGTACGGAAAGGTGATGAGTATCAGCGATGCGTTAATGTGGGATTGGTATAATCTGCTAAGCCAAAAGAGCAGCGAAGATATCGAGCTCATAAAAGGCTTCGTAGCGGATGGCTCGATCCATCCTAAAGCGGTTAAGGAGGAGCTTGCCTCCGAGATCGTCACGCAATTTTATGACGAAAACACCGCCTTTGAGGCCAAGCAGGAATTTGACCGCGTCCACGGCGCCGGCGAGCTTCCTAGCGAGATCAAGGAATATCACGTAAGCTCGCCTGCATGGATCGTAAAGGCGCTCATCAGCTGCAAGCTCGCCGTATCTAGCTCGGATGCGCGCAGATTGATAAAATCAAACGCCGTCAGTATCGATCAAAATAAAATTTTAGATGAGCAGCTTCAGCTTAGCTCGGGCGAATATACACTCCAAGTAGGAAAGAAAAAATTCGCTAAATTAAAGGTGGATTAATGAGTATAAAGATAGGCAAACACGAGATTGCACACCCGATAATTCAAGGCGGCATGGGACTTGGTATCAGCTGGGACAAGCTAGCCGGCAATGTCAGCCTAAACGGCTGTCTAGGCGTCATTAGCTCGGTCGGCACCGGCTACTACGAAAATCTTAAATTTGCCAAAAAATCGCTCGAGGGCAGACCATATCAAAGCGAGAATTTTTATAGCAAAGAGGCGCTTTTTACCATCGTGCAAAACGCCCGTAAAATTTGCGGCGATGCGCCTTTGGGGATGAATGTAATGTGCGCAGCAAACGACTACGAACGCATCGTGCGCGACACGTGCGAGGCAGGTATCGACATCATCATAAGCGGCGCCGGGCTTCCTACCAATCTGCCGGAATTTACAGCCGATTTCCCGGACGTCGCGCTCGTGCCTATCGTCTCCTCCGCCAAGGCTCTTAAGATCATCGCCAAGCGTTGGAAGCAGCGCTACGACAGAATTCCTGATGCCGTAGTGCTCGAAGGCCCTCTTAGCGGCGGACATCAGGGCTTTACCTACGAGCAGTGCGGCGATCCGGCGTTTGCGCTGGATAATCTGATTCCGCAAGTAAAAGCGGAAATCTCGCAATGGGGCAGCTTCCCGCTCTTTGTCGCAGGCGGAATTTGGGATAAAACCGACATCGATCGCGTGAAATCTTTGGGCGCGGACGGCGTGCAGATGGGTACGCGCTTCATTGGCACCTTTGAATGCGACGCCGCAGAGGAATTTAAGCAGGTGCTTCTTAATGCCAAAAAAGAGGACATCCGGCTTCTAAAATCGCCCGTGGGCTATCCTGCACGCGGAATTCATACTAATCTGCAAGATATGATAGCCGCAGGCACGGCGCCTAAGATCCGCTGTATCAGCAACTGCGTAAGCCCATGCGAGCGCGGCAAAGGCGCTAATGCCGTAGGATACTGCATCGCCGACCGCTTAAGCGACGCGTATCTGGGCAAAACGCAAAGCGGTCTGTTTTTTACCGGCGCGAACGGATGGCGATTAAACGAGATAATATCCGTGAAGGAATTGATAGAAAAACTTGTAAATGGCGAAGATAGTTAAAATTTTTCTAATCGCGGCTTTTAGCTGCGTATTAGCGTTTGGAGCTTCGAGCGAGGTGTTTTTTGCGAAATTCGACAAGGATTTCATCGTAGCAACACCAAATTACAAGCGCTCGTTGCACAAGGAGTTAAAATTGCTCTACCAAGGCGCGTCCGATAAAGAAGTTCGCATCAAAGCGCTAAAAAGGCTGGTTTACAGCTCGAAAAATTTAGGGCTTGATTCCTCGCCTTATGAATCTGCGCTAGCCAAATTACAGGGCAAAGCAAGCGATAGCAGCACGAATTCTAAAAAACTCAAAGATGAAAACACAAAAAATTCCAAAAGCTTGGACGAGAAAAACGCTTCAAATTTAGCGCACAGCCCCAAAGCCCCCGCCTCTAAAAATTCTAAGAATTCAAAAAATTCCACTTCCAAAAATCTCAAAAAGACGCGCGCGCCAGAAGAAGCCGATCTAAGCTCGCTATCTAGCGAGGATCTAGAATTCTTACGCTCTACTAGACCTCACGATGCAGACGACGCAAAAAATTCAACAGACGATGCGCGTAGCAACGACGCGAGCGAAAATCCCGCAGGAGCCGATGACTCCTTACAAGCGCAGAATTCCGCAGGTAGCGCTGCGACAGAGCGACTAGATTCTGAACTTCGCAAAAGCAGCGTAAAAAAATCCGCCCCCGATGCCAAACTCGCTCTAGCATCGCTGCGCGGTGATGGGGATGAGATCGTGCTTGAGTTTAACCGCGATCTAAAGCGCGGCGATTATAAAGATTTTACGATCGCAAGTAGCGATAATTTTCGCTTCGTGCTCGATTTTAGCGCGCGGCAAAAGTCACAAAAAACGCGGCTTAAAGATAGCTTCGTTAGCGATGTGCGCGTCTCGCAATACAACGACAAGACCGTACGCATCGTACTTAGTAATCCGAAAGAATTCAACGCAAACGTAGAAATTAACGGCAATATGATGATTTTAAGTACGGCTGAAGGCTTAAAAGCCGCAAAATCGGCGCGAGCAGAAAAAAACAAGGATCAAAAATCAGGGCGCAAGCACGGACGCGAGCAAGATAGCGAGCCGCAAATCAGCACGATAGAGGAATCAGGGGGCGCCAAATCGACCTCCGTGGCCGCCGGTAAAATTTATAAATCCACTAAGGGCAAGCTCATCGTAATCGACCCCGGTCACGGCGGTAGCGATTCGGGCGCGGTAGGAAACGGGCTGAAAGAAAAAAACGTCGTGCTGGCCACATCCAAAAAGCTCGGTGTGCTGCTTACCAAGCGCGGATACAAGGTGCTTTATACGCGCAGCACCGACGTTTTTATAAATCTACGATCGCGCACCGCTTTCGCCGCTAAAAAAAACGCCGATATGTTTATTTCGATCCACGCAAATGCCGCTCCTAACGCTAACTCAGCACTTAAAATGAGCGGCGTGGAGACTTTTTTCTTAAGCCCGGCTAGAAGCGAACGCAGCAAAAACGCCGCCGCGCTCGAAAACAGGGGCGATCTGGAGGATATGAATACCTTCTCGAAGCAGACCTTCCTAAATTTCTTAAACCGAGAGAAGATAATCTCCTCAAACAAGCTTGCCATCGATATTCAAAGCTATATGCTAAGCTCGGTCAAAAAGAGCTTTTCAAGCAGAGACGGAGGCGTGCGCGAGGCGCCATTTTGGGTGTTGGTGGGCGCTACGATGCCCGCGGTGCTCGTGGAGATGGGCTACATCACGCACCCGCAGGAGGGTAAAAATTTAGGCAAAAGCGCCTATCAAGACCGCATCGCCCAAGGCATCGCAAACGGCGTGGACGCGTACTTTCAGAAAAACAAGTGATGAAATTTTACGCGCCGCGCATTTTGCGAGCTAGATGAAATTTTATTTTGGCGCCGAGATTTGCCCCGCAGATATAGTTTAGCGGGCACAACGGACTTGCATATAAACAGAGCGCGGAGGCGGTAAATTTAAAATTAAAGCCCACAGCGCTAAATTTAAAGCAAAACGTGCGGCGCTTGCATGCAAAATTCGCTCGCGTGCCAAATATTTACTGCGAGCGGGTAAATTTTTTGCGGAGCGTATTGCGGCGCCACGAGCTAGGGATATATACAGCTTAGGCGCGGAATTTTAACGTGGCTCGGCATAAAATTTTAAAGCACGGACTTGGCGCCACTTGCTCGGCAGAGCGCAGCTAGGTAAAATTTACCGACAAAATCGCATTTAAATCGCGCGAAAATAGCGATTTTGTCGCGCTAACGCAAGTCGTGTTTCAAACCGCGTCCGCGCAATTAGGATTGTGCTTTAAGTTATGAGCGTGTATATTGCGCCAGTCGCGCTTAAAACAGCACGGTCGCGTCCTAAAATTTCGCGCCATGTCCGCAGGACGCGCGATATTTGCGTAATGCTGCGAACGCGGCAGTTGCAACGCGCCGATGCCTGCGCTCTATGTGCATTAAAGGTGCAGCTGAATCGTAAATTTAAAGATAAATTTTAAAAGGTCCGAAATGAAAAAAATCGTATTTTTGATCCTGCTTTTCGCCGCCGTCGCGCTCATGCTCTACGTCACTTCGCGCGTAAATCCGAGCCTTTTTGCCGAGATCAAAGTCCTAGGCGCACTGCTAAACGCCACGATATTCGGCGTCGCGCTCATCGCCTTAGCGATCGGCGAAAAGGAGCTTGTGCGCTTTCCGTTTCTTACCGCCTCGCTGCTGGCGCTGTTTTCGGGGCTGGTAGAGGGCGTGCTGCTCTTCGAAAACCGCTACTACATCGCGATCACGGCGGTAGCGTTCGTCGCCTTTGTCTTTTATCTACAGATCAGGCACAAAAGATTTTCAAACAAAATTTATGAAAATTCTGCGGACGAGAGCTCTAAAAATTTAGACAGCAACGAGAGCGAAAACTACAAAGAGAGCGGCGAAATTTTAAATTCTCAAAGCGAGGATGAAATTTTAAATTCTAATGACGATCGCGGTGAAAATTCCGCGGATGGCGCAAGGCGCGATAGATGATCAGATCCGCGCTGATCGCGCTTGCGGTGATATTTTTGCTGCTTTTAAATTTAGCCAATCTCTTCGGCATGACACGCATAAGCGGGCCGGTGCCTGCGATGATCTGGTTTGCGATCAGCTTCTGCGGGGTTTTTTACCTATACAAATTTTGCGGCGCAAAGCCCGTCTCGGCGCGGATCGGGATCTTTGCCGTAGCCTTCGTGGGCGGATTCTTCACGAGCGTTTTGTACTACGGATTTTTTAATTCACAAACTTTGGAATTTGCCTTTACATACGCCCTTTTTGCAGTGGTTTTTACGCTCGGCATCGGCGTGATTTTATAGCGAGTTTTAAAATTTAGTGCCCCGCTTAAAATTTCGCCGCCGAAGCTCAAAATAAACTCGCGCGATTTTGTAAAATTTCAAAATTTATCCGCGCGAACACCAAATTTACATCCTGATCTTGTAGGTCTTGTAGTTATCTTTCATCCTAAACGTCAGCAAATTTTGCAAAATTCCAAAGAGGATCATAAAGGTGATGAAGCTGCTACCGCCATAGCTGAAAAACGGCAGCGGCACGCCTACGACGGGCGCGAAACCCACCACCATCGAGATATTAACGCCCGTGTAGATGAAAATAAGCGAGGCAAGCGCGCTCGTAAAGACCCGTATCAGATAGTCGCTTTTAAAATCGTAGTTCAGGCTCAGCAGATGCAGTATCAGCAGCGCATACAGCGCGATCAGCGCAGCAGCCCCTACAAAGCCGAAGCGCTCGATCGTATAAGCGAAGATAAAATCGCTCGTCGCAATCGGTAGAAATTTAAAGTGCGTCTGCGTCGCTTCATCCTTATCCTTGCCGTAGATGCCGCCGTTTCCGATAGCGATGATCGCCTGCTTAACCTGGTAATTGGGCTCCTCGCTGATAAAATCGGCGATGCGCTTTTTTTGATAATCGTGCATGTTTTCGTACAAAATCGGCGAGCTGGCCACAAAAACGATGATCAGCGTAAGCCAAATTTTTTTATCGACGCCGATGATGAAAAGGATCGCAAATCCGGTCAAAAAAAGTATCGCGGCGGTGCCTAGATCGGGCTCTTTTGCGATCAGAACGAAGGGCAGAAGTATGTAAAAGCTAAGGCGCAAAAAATCCTTCAGCCCGTAGCCGTTTTTCGGCGGCGGATTTTTGTGTATCAGATACATCAGCATCAGGATAAACGCGGGCTTCATCACCTCGCTGGGCTGCAGCGTAAAATGCACGAAAGGGATCTCCAGCCAGCGCCTAGCTCCTAGCTTGCTAACGCCGAAAAAATCGACGCTGAGCAGCAATATGATATTGATCCAATAAAATATAGGGATCAGATATAAAAATTTGCGTATCGGAAAGAGAAAAAATAGAGTAAAAACGGCTAATCCGACGCCGAAATAAACGACTTGCTTCGAGGACAGCACGTCGTTTGCCTCGCTTATTAAAACGTATGAAAAAACCACTATCGGCACGATCAAAAAAGGTTGAATGAAATCAAAATATGCTAAAATCTTTTTGTCAATTTTAAACAACGCTTAATCCTATTAAAATTTTGACGTAAGAATAGCCAAAAAAGGTATAAATTTGGATAATCTAATAGCACAATGCAGCGAAAGGCTCGACGTTTTTTTAAGCTCGCAGCTTGGAATTTCGCGCAATCAAATATCAAGCCTGATCAAATCCGCAACGGTCAAAGTGGACGGAGCCGTGCAAACTAAGCCCGGCTATAAGCTATCTGCGGGCGAGCTCGTGCACATCGACTACCCCGCGCCCGCGCCGCAGCAGATGAGCGCAGAGCGGCTAGATTTCGACGTTGAAATTTTATACGAGGATGAGGATCTGCTCGTGGTAAATAAGCCCGCGGGCCTTACCGTCCACCCCGCCGCAAGCGTCAAAGAGCCCACGCTCGTGGACTGGCTCAAGTCTCGCGGCTATCTGCTTTCCACGCTCGGCGGCGAGCTTCGCGCGGGCATCGTGCACCGCCTGGATAAGCTCACCAGCGGCGCCCTGCTCGTCGCCAAAAACAACGCCGCGCACGCCGCGCTCTCGGCGCAGCTAAGCGATAAAAGCATGGGGCGGATATACCTCGCGCTCATCGACCTGCCGCTGAAAGAGCCCTGCGTGATCGAGCGCCCGATCTCTCGCAACCCTGCAAACCGTCTAAAAATGGGGATCGTGCCCGGCGGACGCAATGCAAAGAGCGCGTTTTATGAAATTTTAAGTGGCACAGAACTAACGGAGCTTCAAAACTCCGCCCAGAGGTGCGATGAAATTTTAAGTACGAGCGCGGGCAATGGTACGGCTGCGGGCAAGAGCGCGGGGGCGGATAAAATTTTAAACGACTACGCAGGCGCGGATAACGCGGACGAAATTTCAAATAATTGCATGCGGAGCGCGGATAAAATTCCGATCCAAAGCGTAGATAAAATTCCAAGCAGCCGCGCAGACAACGCAGATAAAATTTTAACCGCCGATATGAACGCAAATGAAACCAAAGCCGCCCGCCTCGCCGAGAATAAATTTTTAAATTTTAAAAATCCCGCTCAAAACTATAAGCTGCCACCGATAAACCTAAAGAGCTTTAATCTCGTCGCGGCAAAGCTCTTCACGGGCCGCACGCATCAGATCCGCGTGCATTTAAGCTCGATAAATCGGCATATTTTGGGCGATCATTTATACGGATTTAAGAGCGAAAACGCTAAAATTAGCAGGATTTTGCTCCATGCCTATTTGCTCTATTTCATCCATCCGCGAAGCGGCAAAGAGGTGAAAATATGCGCAAATTTGCCGAGCGAATTTCTAAATTTTACGACAAATCAAAAGGTAAAGGATGAAATTTATGAAAAAATTTTACCGACTAACGTTGAGCGCTACTTTAGCGATATTAGTGGCTGGCTGCACTACGTCTAGCGCGCCTAGCGCAAGCGACGAGAACCTTCCGCGCGTAGAGGGCATTAGGACGATCACGAGCGACAATGAGATCGGCCTTGAGTGGCCTAGATACGACTCAGATACCGCCGTACTGGGCTTTGTCGTTTACCGAGCGCCTGCAAGCGGCGGCGAAGCCAAAAAGATCGCCACCATCGCAGATCCATACTCCACCCACTACGTAGATACGAGACTGCAGCCGGGCACTTCGTATAAATACACCGTGCGCACATACGGCGCCAAGGGCGTTTCGGCTCCTTCTCCGGTCGCTATCGCAAGCACGGCGAAGATGTTAGAGTCCGTGCCGTTTGCGCAGGCTATCTACGGGCTTCCGGGCCGCGTTAAGATCATCTGGCGTCCGCATCCGGATCTTCGCGTAAGCTCCTATCTAATAGAGCGCCGTCCTAAGGGAGGCGAGTCGTGGAGTACGATTAAAGAGGTTCGCGGCAGACTTAGCGCTGAGTATATCGACAATATCGATTACGGCGAAGGATACGAATACCGTATTACCGTCAAAACCGAAAACGGAGAGCTGTCCAAGCCTAGTGCAGTCATTGCCGCAGCGCAGGCAGAATAAAGTTTGCCGAATTTCATAACCCAAAGCGTGAGCCTGCCGACGCTACCAGCTAGATTCGGCGAGGTCGAATTTTTAGAGACGGCGCGTGATAGAAACCTGACGCTCGTGCGAACCAGAAGCTTTGATAGCGAGTTTTTTATCACCCTAAAACCCGGCGGCGGTAAAGTTATAATAAAGGGCGAAAAGATCACCAAGCCCGCCAAGATCGGCCATCTGCAACGAGCGCTCGAAATTTTTAAAGAGCGCTTCTGCGGGCCGATCATCTCGCAGGCGTTTGCTTTCAAAGACAGCTCGCTTACCGAAAAAACGCCGCTGATTTTGGACGAGAATGAAATTTTATCCCTCGTAAAAAGCTCTAAATTTAATAAAATTTTTATCGAGATCGGCTTCGGCTCGGGCAGACACCTGCTTCATCAAGCGCGCTCAAATCAAGACGCGCTGCTAATCGGTATCGAAATTTACAAGCCCGCGATCGAACAGGTCGCAAAACTAGCGATCCGCGAAGGGCTGCAAAACATCGCTCTCATAGCCACCGATGCGCGGGTTTTACTGAGCCTGCTTCCCGCGGGCTGCCTGCAGCGCGTGTTTTTGCACTTCCCCGTGCCGTGGGACGACGCACCGCACCGCCGCGTCATAAGCGACGAGTTCGCCTCGCAGATCGCACGCACGCTCGGGCTCGGCGGTCGCTTCGAGCTTCGCACCGACAGCGAGGAGTACTTCCTCTACGCGATACAAAAGCTCTCGCCCTACGTTCAGCGCAAAGCGGGCGAAATTTCGCACTTCAAAAATCGCGACGCCGCCGTAGCGAGTAAATACGAGGATAGATGGCGCAAAATGGATAAAGATATCTACGATCTGATCTACGAGAACAAAACCGCGGGCCGGGGCGAGCCGCAGCAGTTTGAGATGGAATTTTTAAAATTTGACGCGGCGGCAATCTCGCGAAATTTTAAAAATTCTACCTTCAAAGGCGAGGATTTTTTCGTGCATTTTGAGGAAATTTTTTACTTTGACGCTCAAAAAAGCTTGGACGCGGGCAGCGCTTGCGAAGCGAACGGCGTAAATTTAAGCAGCGCGGGCGAAGCTATAAACAACGGCGAAGCTATAAATTTAGACGCGACGCGTGGCAAAAATTTAACCGAGCGAGCGAGCGTGAATGAAATTTCGTCAGACTGCGGCAAAATTTCAGCTACGGCGGCGGGCGATAAAATTTCAGCTTGCGCCAACGCTACGCAAATTCTAAAAAAAGCAAGCGCCGTACCTTGTAAAAAGGGATCGCAAGCCGAACGGCAAAGCAAGCCGAGCTTCACCAAGCAGCAAGATAAACACCAAAGCAACCTAGAAGGCTGTGCAGAAACGCGAGCCGAACACCAAAGCGAGCTAGACTGCGCAAAGTCACAGCTCAAACAGCAAAGCAAGCCGTGCACTGCAGAACCGCAAGACGTGCTAATCCTGCTTTCGCTAGGTGCATTCGACTTTCCGCAGCAGTGTTTCATCCGCGCAAACGCAAGCGGTACGCGCTACTTTATCTGCCGCCCGCTTCCTACGCGCGAAAATCACGCGGCACATCAAAAAATTTCGGAGATATTTTCACAATGGCAGAGATAACGGACGATTACAACATCATCACCGCAGCGGGCCTCACGCTGGGCTACGAAAAGGCGGGCGCGGTCATCCAAGACGCAAATTTCGGCATCGGCGCGAAGGATTTCGTCATCATCACGGGCAAGAGCGGCAGCGGCAAATCCACGCTGCTTAAGTCCTTCTACGGCGGCATCGACATCATCGGCGGCGAGCTGAACGTCTGCCTGTGCGATCTAAAGGGCATCACAAACTCCGATCTGCGCACCCTGCGCCAACGCATCGGCATTATCTTTCAAAATTACCGCTTGATCAACGAATGGACGATCGAGCGCAACATAATGCTTCCGTTAATGATAATGGGCTACAATCAGCAGGTCTGCCAAGACCAAGCCAAAAAGCTACTGCGCCACGTCGAGCTCGGGCATAAGATGGGCAAGTATCCGCTCGAACTTAGCGGCGGCGAGCAGCAGCGCGTGGCTTTGGCGCGTGCGATGGCGCATAATCCGCGCCTACTGCTGTGCGACGAGCCTACGGGAAATTTGGACGACTACTCCAGCGCCATTATTTGGAATTTGCTGCGCTCGGCGTGCGAGTCGTGGAACGCCTGCGTCGTCATCGTGACGCATAAAATGCCCTCTACGCTTCGTTTTAGGCACCGACATTTTGAGATTAAGGACGCTAAAGTAAATGAAATCGATTAAAACCCATTTCGGCGTGATCTTTTCGCTCGTCGCGCTGCTTTTTTCGGTGCAGTTTGGAATTTTTATGAGCAACCTAACCAAAAGCTACGAGCGCTCGATCCAAAATGAATACAACATCGTGCTAGTCTCCAAAACCCCGCTCAGCTTGCAAGACGCGCAAAAAGCGGTGCCGAAGATCAGCTCGATTAGCGAAATTTCCACAGCGGGCATCACCGAGCGGCTAAAGGGTAAAATTTCACAAAACGCCTTTGCCGAGCTTAGTAAAAATTTACCTAAATTTTATAGCGTCAAGCTCGAAAGCTTCCCCGACGCCGCGCAGCTTGCAAAGATCGAGCAGGATCTAAAATCCATAGGCTCGCTTACGCGGGTTGAAATTTTCAAAAAAACCCACGATGAAATTTTTAAAATTTTACTGCTTATCAAAAGCCTCGTTTACGGCTTTGCGTTTCTGATCGTGCTTTTAGGCGTGATGTTAATTCACCGCCAGATGCGTATCTGGGTTTACGAACACAAAGAGCGCATCGAGATCATGGAGCTTTTCGGCGCGTCGTTTTTGATAAAAAGCGGCAAGCTCTACCGAATGGCGATAATAGACTCCTTTATCGCCACGCTGATCGTGACCTGCTTTTATATAGCGCTTCCTTCTTGGGAGGTGTTTTCGACCACGCTTAAGGGTATCGGCGATCTACGCACCGCCATAGTGCTGCCTTACGACGCGCTGATCCTTTTGGGTGTCGCCTTGACGCTATCTATCATCGCGGTAAGTTTTGTGATGCTGCAAATTGGAAATAAACGAGCATGAAAAGGGCTTTTTTAGCGCCGCTTCTTGTGCTAGGGCTCGCCGCGGCTCTTACTTATGCCGCGCCCGCAAAGGGACAAAGCACGAAAGATAAGATCGCCAAAGCGGGTCAAGAGCTAAAAAGCTCGCAAAAGGAGGGGATGCAACTCTCGCAAAAGATCGATGAGATTGCAGGCCAAATCGTAAAGGAGCAGGAGGGCTTTAAAAAGCGCGAGGGCGAGATTAAGCAGCTAAGTGACGCGATCGAGGGCTTAAAAGATCAATACGCCGCCGAAGCGCAGGAGCTTGAGAAGCTCAATAGCCAAAACGTCACGCTTCTTAGCGTGCAAAATGATCTAGAAAGCAAGATCATAAGTGTGATCTCGCAAGAGCTATCGTTTGATCTCATCACCGACGTAAATTCCACAACCACGCCCGATTCTATCGTAGCTAGCGAAATTTTAGAGGGGCTCGGCGTCGTTATGAACGACGAGCTGAAGGGGCTGATCAAAGACTATGAAAATAATCAAAATTTTATCAACGAGCAGAATAAAAAGATCAAATCTATCCAAGCAAGCATGGCAGGCTACGACAAGAAAAAAACCGATCTTAACGCCAAGCAAACCACCCAAAAAGAGAAGCTCGCGCAGATGAAAAAGGACAAAGAGGACTACATCGCGAGACTGGAGAAGATAAACGACGAGCAAGATGCCATATCTAAGACCCTGCAGGAGCTTAAGATCATCGATGACGCCGAGGAAAAAGCCAAAGCGCAGAAGGAGGAAGCGGCACGCCAAGCAAAGCTTGAAGCGCAGAAGCAAAAGGAGCGCCAGGCGCGCGAAAAAGAGTACGCCAAAGCAAAGGCGGCTGCCAAAAAGGCGGGCAAACCCGAGCCTGAGCCTCCTAGCGAGCCCGAGCCAGAAGTGAGCGAGCCAGCGGATGAGCGCGTAAGCAAGATCAACCAAAAGGTCAAGCAGTACGGCTCGAGCTATCAGTCCTCGCGCGTTAAAAAATACAGCGGAGCCAAGACCGCGGCGCCTCTGAACAGCGCGTATTTGAAGCGGAAATTCGGCAATTACAACGATCCCGTGTATAACATCAAGCTTTTCAACGAAAACATCGTGCTCGGCTCAAATAGCGGCGACACGCAGGTTAAGGCGGTGCTGCCGGGTAAAGTAGTCTTTGCTAAAGAAACCGCCGTGCTCGATAAGGTCGTGATCCTAGAGCATAGCGGCGGCATCCACACGATCTACGCGCATCTAAATCAGATCCCGCCTACCGTGCGCGTCGGCTCCAACGTCAAAAAGGGCTACATCATCGGGCGCATCGGCTCAGATCTGACCTTTGAGGTGACGCAGCAGAACTACCACATCAACCCGCTCGATCTCATCAGCCTGAGGTGAGCCGTGGGCGATGAAAATTCTGAATTTAGCGGATCTTGCGAGGACGCCGAAAGTTTAAATTTAAGCGAGCAAAGCTCGAACTGCGAGTTAAATTTGAGCGATGAAAATTCTGCGGCGACGTTAAATTTAAACGATCAAAATTTAAGCAACCAAAGCTTTGCCGCCATAGGTATCGCCTCCATGTCAAATTTAGATGGCGAGAATTCCGCCACGGGAGTCGCTGCATTAAATTTTAAAAATAAGAATTCCGCGATGACGGACATCATAGCGACATCAAAAACGATGGTGGGCACCGCAAAAACAGGAAGCTACAACGAGCGCCGTAGAAGCAAAAATGACAAAAACAGCGCAAAACAATATTGAGATTACAAGGGTAGCGGAGGAAATAATGATAGCAGAGATAGCACCGACAAAAGAAGCAGAAGCGGCGAGGCCGCAGATCCAAGAGCTTACCAATTTTCTTAGCGAATACGCCGCCAAGATGCTTAGCATCGGCACTTACACCGCGCGCATCGAGCACTGCGTGCGCAGGATAGCGGACGCTTACGACTATGAGGCGAGCCTGATGATCTTCGTGCGCCACTTCATCATCAGCGTGATGGACCCCGCGGACAACTCTATCCGCCGCACCTACGTCAAAACGGGCGCTGTGGCGCAGATCAGCTTCGATCTGATCTCGGAGCTAAGCGCACTTAGCTGGGAAATTTACGACGAGAAAATCCCTCTTGCGCGCGCCAGAGCCGCATTTGCAGAAATTTTAGCCTCGCAAAAGAAAAGCTTCGCCAAAACGCTCGTTTTGCTCAGCGTCGCAAATGCCGCGTTCTGCGAGCTTTTCGGCGGCGACGGCGGCGCAATGGCATTAGTTTTTGCAGCTACGGCTTTTGGAATTTGCGCCCGCTATCTACTTAGCAAGCTTAAAATCAATCTAAAAATCCAATACATCGCGGTTTCGTTCGCAGTCTCCTTCATCGTCTCGCTAGGCGCTCGCTACGGGCTTAGCGCCACGCCCGACGTAGCCGTGGGATCGAGCATACTATTTTTGATCCCGGGCGTCTGGCTGATCAACTCGGTATTTGACATCCTAAACGAAAATATGCTCGTAGGCATCAGCAGAGGGCTAAACACGGGGCTTTTGATCATATGTATCGCGATCGGACTATTTCTGACGCTTAGCATCTCAAATTTGGGGCTTGTAAATGTTTGATCTCGCGCTTTTGGTATTTAAGGACGCTTGCTTTGCCGCTGCGGCGGGGCTCGGGTTTGCGTATGCGTGCATGCCGCCTAAAAAGACGCTCGCCTTCTCGGCGCTGCTTGCGGCGGTTGCGCATTCGTGCAGGTTTTTGCTGATACAGAGCCAAATTTTTTCGATCGCCGCCGCGACGCTTTTTGCGTCGTTTCTGATCGGTGTTTTGGGGATGCTTTGCGCCAAGCGCCTCAAGGTGCCCGCAGAGATTATCGCCTTTCCTGCGCTGCTTCCGATGATACCTGGCATCTACGCCTACAAGGCGGTTTTGGCGCTGTTTTCTTATATCAGAGCCGCGGGCGCAGAGCATAAACTCGCCCACCTCATCTCGTTTTTCGATAACGCCCTCGCCACGATCTCGATCTCGCTGGCGCTCGGCACGGGTGTCTCGATAACACTGCTAATTTTCTACGAGCAGTCCTTGATGATCACTCGCGGCGCAAGAGGCAAATAGCGCTAAATATGGGATTTTAAGCAGTCGTGGCGGGTAAATTTAAATTTTATCATCTTCGCTAGCGGGGTAAAATTTATAAATTTTCCGCCCTTACCGCCAAAGTAAAATTTAGTTATATTCTCCATTTATCGCTCATTATTTGATATTTGTTTTATTGTTTTCTCTTTTTTATCGTAGTAATATCCCATATAACTTAAAAGTGTATTTCTGCAGCCCAATATAATTTGTTGCATAATTATAAGAAAGATAAATGCTATAATTAGAATGTATTAAAATACTACAAATTTCTTAGAAAGGACTTCAAATGGCTTTAACAGAAGAAGATATGAAAATGTGGCAGGGCGTAAGCGATCATTTGACGCGAATGGAAAACGACGCTGAATATCGCAAGGAAGTCGAAAATCAACTTTATCGCGGTGCTCCAAAAAAGAGTATTGAAAGAATACGACAAGCAGGTATAAGAAATAGCCAATCAAAGTTAGTAAGCGCAATAAAAAAGATTGATTTCAGCTCTAATGCCGAATTGATAAAAATTCAAGACGAAGCGATTGTCCTTGCTGAAAATTCTCTAGAAAATTTTTTAAAAGAATATAATGAGCACCCTAATACCACAGGTGGTCGTTATATTTGTTCCGATACATTCAAAGAACTTTTTCCTTGCTTTGAAGCAAAAGAAAATAGGGCTCTAGTAAATGACGCGATACATAATTCCTCCGCTGTTTTGGCGGCGACGCAGTTTGAAGAGGTTCTAAAGCGCGATGAGCCTAATAAAACCAAAGCAATTTTCATCACCGGAATTCCTGGAGCCGGAAAAACAACCTCGGTTAAAAATTTTATGACTGATGACAAAGTTAAACTTATTTTTGAAGGGCAGTTGGCAAACCCGGCGCCGACTATCCCAAAAATAGAGCAGTGCCTACAAAAAAATTTAGACGTTACGATTGCTGCGGTGCATATAGAGCCAGAAAAAGCTTTAGACAATACTTTTAAGCGCTTTAACGAATACGGGCGCGGCGGGAGCATTGAAGTTATGTCTAGCATCCAAGGCAACTTACCGAGCGGTTTAAAAAAGTTAAAAGAGCATTTTGGGGATAAAATTAATATTATCGCCATTGATAGAAATAGCGATAAGAATAAAATTTTAACCGACGAAAAAGAGATCTACAAACTAATCAGTATCGGCTCAAAAGAGGAAATTTTCAAACGTTTAAAAGTCAAATTAGACCAAGATTTTCAAAAAGGCAGAATCGACAAAGCTTGTTTTGCTCAGGCGAACGAAACAAAGCTAAATAAAATTATGTCTATCCGAACCCATTAAGCCGAAATCGCAAAATTTAAAAGTGAGCTAGAGTAAAATGCACGAAGCGATATACCTCAAGACTTAATCCGCGATAATTTTAGAATGTCTCAAATATCATTAAATCAGGGCTTTTGCTTGATCTACTCTAGCAAATTTCATCTCAATGCTTTGTAGGTATTGGGCTCTCTTGCTCCGCTCGTCGCACCTCTTGCCGTGATGGTAAAATTTAGCTGAGCTTTTCTGACTTAAACGCCCTTTTTACCGTCATATAAAAGCCGCTAAAGATAAAAAGCGCCATACAAAGCGAAACGAGCGACCATAAAATTTTACCCGCGAGCCCAAAAAAATAGCCCGTATGCAGCTGATAGTTCGCGTCTTTAAACTCGCCCACGGTGATACCCTCCGTTTGCTTCTGCTGCGCGATTTTGCCCTCATTTAGCTTCACGCTCGCGCCTTTTGGACGGGCTGTAGCGGGCGCATCGGGCTCGTAGTATCTGACGCCGATCTTATCTCCGGCTGCGAGCATTAGGGTAAATTCTTTATACTCTATGCCACTTGATCTGAATATCTCATAAGCCCTCTGCGCGTCGCTAAATTTATACGTAGCGGGCTTTTTGCTCTCCTCTTTAGCAGGTGCGGCGGCGTGATCTTTAGAAGCAGCGGCTTTAGGCGCGCTAGCTTGCGGTAAATTTTGCGAACTTACGAAAAGCTTCATCACAGCATCGTTATACCAGCTATACGACCAATTAAGCCCGGTTAGGCAGATAAGTAGGTAAATCACTACACTCAGCGAGCCTAGGCTCGTATGTAGGTTATAAAAAAGAGCGTATTTTTTGAGTTTAAAATTTGGTCTTATAGCTTCGATAAATTTGCGCCTAAGCCTTGGGAAATGCAGCCATACGCCGCTTATTACGAGCAGTATCATCGCCACGACGCTCGCACCCACGATCTGTTTGCCGACCTCGGCTGCGGTTTTATTGCCACTTAGCGCTAGACCCAAATTTCGATGCAACGCCATCACCGTTAGCACAAAGCTCGTGCCGCGATCCTTGCCAATGATCTGCGCAGTGTATGGATCGACCAGATACGCATCATTTCTGTTTGCGTAAATGACGAAGGCTTCGTCATCACTTTTGGGCACGACGAGCCTTACGGGCTGCTTAGCGCCTGTTTGCTCGCTAAAGCTTTGCAGGATTTTCTCCACGCTTTGCATTTCGCCCGTTTTTTCGACCTTTTTAGAGCCCGCGTTTATTAGCGCCTCAAGCTCGTGCTGATACGACAAAATCGCGCCTGTAATGCCTATAATAAGCAGCGGGATAGAAAAAACGATCGATAAAACAAGATGGACGTTAAATAAAATTTTGTTGCGCTTAAGAAGCGAGCTCATTGTAGATCCTTGCGAGATGAATTTAATCTTTATTTGATTGAGGTTCGCAATTATATTGTGCGATTTTAAATATTTAGATAATTATCATTAAGATTTAAGCTGCGAAATTTAAGGCGCGTTATGGCATCACAAGAGCGCACAGGCACTTCGCGCAACGTCATAAACCGCGTACTTCAGGATCTCAAAGCCAAAATTTAATCCGCCTTTCGCGCGGCAAGATCACGCTAGCGAGATAAAATTCTAATCGCGATTTATAAAAAGCGCGCTTAGAATCTCGTAAATTTAGAAATTTTGCGCTAAAATTGCCAAAGACGCGAGCTTGCGTAATTTATAAAACAAGGTCATTATTATGTCGCAAAGTATAACCGAGTTTGCTACGATAATCCTTTATGTTACGATAGGCTTTTGCCTTCTTGTTTCATTGCTTGATAAAAACAGATCATTCAAAACCGTAGATCACGGAACTCTGTTTATCTCCACCGATCCGCTTTTAAAAATGCAGATGTTTATAATATTCCTAAGCTTCGGCGTAGTCACTCTATCCAGCTCGCACGTAGCAAAACATAACGGCGAGCCGATACCCTGCTTTTACACCCACGATAAAATTTGCTCGCAAGAGTACAAAGCGGCAGGCATAAATTTAAGATGCTTTGAAGAAGGCGATCCCAGATGCATAGACGGATATCTGCAAATAAGCGAGCCTATACTAATACTCGGCAAAATCATATCTGTCTGCGCCATAATTTTTTCTTTTGTCGTGCTAATTCAAAAAGGAATTAGAATAGATAAAAGCGGCATCTGCAAAGAATGGGAGGTTCTGCCGTTTAGGCATACGGAAAAGATATACTTTGATGAGATGAACTACGCCACATGGTTTATAAGAGGCGTAAAAATAATCAGCATACGAGGCAAAATTAGCGGCGTTAAATTCGGGGCGGGATATTTGTATGCACAAAAGGATATAGATTTTTTGCAAAATTTTATATTAGAAAAGCTAGCTGAAATTTCAAAAGCTAAAGCAGCCGAGCAAAATGCTTGAGCTTTTAATTTAACGCTAAAAATATCTAAATTTAAGGTGGCGGCATGATATTTTTATATTTGATATTCGGCATAAATCTTTTACTGTTTGGGCTTGCTATTTTAAAAAGCATGGTTTTTAAAAGCAAAGCCTCTTATAAAACCGTGCAAAAGGGCGCCTGGCTCATACCTCCTAGCCCCATAGCAAAAACTATGCTTATCGTGCTATTTTTATCCTGGGGTTCGTTGGTGGCGTTTGATGAGCCTTGGATAAAAACAACAAGAGGCGGAGGTAAAGTTGCATGCTTTGATGCAAACGACCCTTTATGCGTAGGCGGGTATATGCAAAGAGGCGGCGGCGAGACCGCACTCGTGATCGTAATGGGTCTTGCAATGATGTTAATTGCCATACTGCCGTTATCCGAAAAGGGCGTCATCATAGATAGCCGCACCGTAAGGAAAGAGTGGAGATTTTTATCGTTTAAATTTAGCACAAAGATCGATATAGAAAACGCCCTTACGGAGAAAGGGATGAGGGGCGAGATGCCGATTTTGATAGTAGAAGACGGGCAAAGCGGAAAAAATTTCACGCTCTCATTCCCATACGCACAGCAAGATATAAAATTTATTGAAGCAGAGATAAGAAAGAGGCGCTATAAGATGATAAAATCAAAAGAGGCAAGAGTCCCTTAAATCCGCGCTCAAAAAAACTATAAGCTTAAAAGGCGCGAATGAGCGCATAAACATAGAAATTCTAAAAAAAGACAAAGAGGGCGCGGGCGATTAAATTTAGTTCCGGATGGCGCAATGATTGTGCGCGCAGTAGCTGTAAATTTATAACATGCGGCGAAGCGGCGTAATGATCGCGCGAGTAGTAGCCGTAAAATGTACGCGTAGCAAAGCGGCGGCAACAAGTGCGCGCAAGCCCAAAAAGATGAGCCCAATGCAAGCCTAAAAAGACGAGCCGAAAACTTAAAACGAGCTAGGCGCTAAAATTTAACTCGCGATCTTAAAAACCAAAATTCCAAACCGCTCCGCTAAAATTTAGCCTATTTTTTACCTAAAATTTCGTAAAATTACGACTTTAAATTTTCAAAAAGGACGCAGATGAATAAAAGTTTAGAATTTAGAGCCGATGTCGGGATGGTCTTCGTGGCGATCGCTTTTGGGCTCGGGTATCTGCCCACCTCGCAGGCGCTTGCGAGCAACAACGTCTTTGTGCTGCTATTTTGGCGCTTTTTCGCCGCGAGTATCATCGCAGGCGCGATATTTTTCCCGAAGCTCAAAGCCATAACTTCGCGCGAGATCAAGCACGGCGCGGTGCTTAGCCTGTTTTTATTCGCGGGCTTTACGTCGCAGACCTTCGCCTTTAAATTTGCGCAAAGCTCCTCCGTAGCGTTCATTATCGGCCTAAACGTCGCGCTCGTGCCCTTCATCGCCGCGGCGCTGTTTAGACATAAAATTTACTCCTACGCCTACGCGGGCATCGCGCTTGCGGTCATTGGCCTCTATCTCATCGGCGACACGCAGCTAGGCCTCGGCAAGGGCGAAGCGCTGGCGCTAGTCTGCGCGTGCGCGTATTCGTTTCACATCGTGCTGACCAACCGCTTCGTGCAAAGCTGCGACGTAGCGGGCATCGCCTACGTACAGATCCTCTGCCTAAGCGCGCTTTGCTGCTTTGCGGCGATCTTTTTTGAAAGAGTCAGCATCGTGCCGGTGATGGATAAAAGCTTTTTCGTCGCGATGGCGGTGATCTGCCTGCTGGGAACGGTTTTTGGCTTTTTTGCGCAGGCTTTGATGCAAAAATACACGACGCCCGTAAAAACTGCTCTGTTTTTCACGCTCGAGCCCGTAACGGCGGGCATTATGGGCGTATTCGTGGGCGGCGAGAGGCTAAGCGCGATGCAAATTTTAGGCGCGGCGCTCATCCTATCTGGCGTTTTGATAAGCGAGATCGGAAGCTACCTCAGCGCAAAACGGAGCAGATCTGCAGAGACCTGATTTTGCGGCGGCGCAAATTCCATAAATTCCATGCCGCGTGGAATTTTGCGTCGTAAAATTCCGTGCTGCATAAATTTGCACGCAAAATTCCATGCCGTATAAAATTCTACGCCTTTAAAATTCCGCAACAAAATTTCGTATTAAAATTTACCCAGCAGGGGCGTGCGGCGAAGTTTTAGCGATAAAATTTCATTGATTAAGCGATACAATAGTAAAATAATGAAATTTTAACAAAGGAGCCCCTATGAAAAAAATCATCCTTCTTGTTGCCGCGCTTGCGGGCATATTGTTTGCCAAAAGCGTAGAGCTCGCCACGCCGCCCGATCATAAAGACGGCGTAAATCACCTGGAATTGGTGCTGATCTTAGATAAATCAGGCTCGATGAGCGGGCTTGAGAGCGATACGATCGGCGGATTTAACTCGATGATAGAAAAGGAGCGCAAAGAGGGCATCGACGCCAGCGTCACGACCGTGCTTTTCGATACAAAATTTAACGTTATCCACGACCGCACGCCGCTTAAAAAGGTCGAAAACCTAACGTCTAAAGAGTACTACGCCGGCGGCAATACTGCGCTACTAGATGCGATCGGCAGCACGATAGCGCGTATCGAGCGGGTGCCCGACATCTATGCCAAAAACAATCGCGTGCTTTTCGTCATCATCACCGACGGCTACGAAAATTCGAGCCGCGAATACTCCAGAGCGCAGATTAAGAAGATGATTAGCGACAAGCAGGAAAAATACGACTGGGAATTTATCTTTTTGGGCGCTAATATCGACGCTGCGAGCGAAGCGCAAAGCATCGGCATCAAAAGCGAAAACGCCCTAAAATACGAGAATTCCAAAGAGGGTGTAAGTAAAAATTTCGAAGCGGCAGCCGAGATATCCAAAGACGTAGCGACCGACAATAAAGCAAACTCGAAATGGCGCGACAAGGTGCTTAAAGACAAAAAATAGCAAATCGCGAGGCGCACTAAAATTAAGTGCCGCTGCTAAAACGAGCGGCGGCGTGAAAATAGGCAGCGATGTGCAGCGCGCGGCGCAAAACGAGCTTTAGCAAAAAACGCGGGCGGCGGTGCAAACGAGTTGTGGCGCTAAATATTCAGCGCGAAAACACGGGCGACGGCGCGAAAACAGATAGTGCACCAGGTCGCTTGCCAAAAAATTTAATGCGAATATGTGCCGCAAGAAAAACAGGCGCGAGAGGAATAAAAACAGCGTGAAGCGGAGCCGAAAACTCCGTGAGCCTAGCAATATGGCGCGCATATTGATTTTCACTCAGCGCATTTTAGAATTTTATTTTGATTTTTTCATACAGCGCGCGGTATTGCTTTGTGCGGCAAGGAAACGCAAATTTGCTCACTAAATTTAAACGCTTCGCGCAGGCATCCTTAAATTTGATGCGCTAATTTTGCAATTTTGCAAGCGAGGCTAAATTTAATACGCGTAAACAAAATTTTATAGTCTAAATTCAGGCGCTTCGCGAAGGGCGCCGATTTGCAGCGAGTAAGCCATTGTTTCGCAAGCAGCGACAAATTTACGGCGCGCAAATTCCATATTTTGCGAGAAGCGCGCAAATTTCGCCCTTTGCAAATGACAGCTAAATTCCGCCTTTCGCAAGCCGCGCTAAATTTTAAAATTTCGCCGCCGCAAAACGGGCGCAGCTACCAAGCGCGGCTGTATTAAATTTCGCAAATTTAACGAGGAGAAAGCTTATGAAGGTATCTGAGATCGACACGCCGGCGTTGCTGATCGAGCAAGAGATCGTGCTTCGCAACCTGCAAAAGATGCAAAGCTACGCGGACACCGCGGGCGTGAGCCTACGCCCGCACACCAAGACGCACAAAATGCCGTATTTCGCGAAGCTGCAAAAAAGCCTCGGCGCTACTGGCATCACGGTCGCCAAAACGGGCGAGGCCGAGATCATGGCGGCAAACGGGCTGAAAGATATATTTATCGCAAACGAGATCGTTGGCGAGCTGAAATTTCAGCGCATCATCGCGCTTTTGCGCGCGGGGGTAAACTTAAGCTTCGGCGCAGATAGCATAGAGCAGGCGCACCTGATAGAGCGTGCCTTTGAGCGCAGCGGCACGAAGGCCTGCGTGTTTGCCGAGATCGAAGTGGGCGAAAACCGCTCGGGCTTCGTAGAAAAGCAGGATTTCGCGGCGTTTATAAAATTTCTAAAAGGCTGCAAAAATATCGAATTCCGCGGCGTGTTCTCCCACGACGGACACTCCTACAAAGCCGCCGATAAGAACGAATGAGAGCGCATCCACCTAGCCGCGCAGCGTCGCACGCTGGAGTTTGCGGATATCGCGCGCGAGCTAGCTCTGCCTGCGCGCGTCGTTAGTATCGGCTCGACGCCCTCGCTCATAAATGATTTTGAAATTTTAAAGGGCGTCACCGAGATCCGCCCGGGCACCTATATCTTTATGGACGCCTCGCAGGCGCAGGCATACGGCGATTATTCGATGAACGCCGCAAGCATCCTTACGACCGTCATCAGCAGACCTACGGCGGATCGCATCATCACCGACGTCGGCGCCAAGGGGCTCACGCAGCAAAGGCGCACCGAGGGCTTTACGGCAACGCCCGGGCTCGGGCGCATAAAGGGCACGGAGGTGTGGATAAAGGGCGTTTACGACGAGCATGCGATCATCTACGACAGAGCGCTGCGAGATGCCGTGCGCGTGGGCGATCGACTCGAAATTTATCCAAACCACATCTGCCCCGTTGTAAATTTACACGAGTTTGCCTATCTCGTTAGCGGCGGCGAGGTCGTAGAAAAGATCCCCGTGCTATGCAGGGGCAAGCTGCAATGAGCGGGCAAATTTTAATGTGAGGCGAGGTAAAATTTTAGCTTCGGTAGAGCCTGGCTAAATTTAAGGCGCGAATTTATCGCCGCTCAGGCTGTGGCGCAAAGCGCGCCGAATTTGATGACGAAATTTAACGAAAGGCAAAAATGAGGCTTTGGACGATAAACTTTAAATACCTCGATGCAAAGGGGCTAGTCGCACTTTGGCGCGAGGCACTGCTAGCTAAAAACGTGCTGGCTGGGCTTACTAAAGGCTATAAAAATCACCCGCAGCTTGACCGCTTTTACGCGCATGAAAACGCACGTGAGGCGATAAACGCGTATCTGGCGGAGGTTTATGCGCACGCCTGCGCTCGCGAGTATAAATTTGACGCGGCAAAAGTAGGCGAATTTGACGAGCGAAATTTAGCCAAAATAGCCGTCTCTCGCGGGCAGATCGAGTATGAATTCGCATTTTTGCAAGAGAAGCTAAAATCACGCGACATCAAGGCTTACGAGCGAAATTTAAGCGTAAAAAATATAGAAATTGCGAGCATTTTTAAAGAGGTCGAAGGCGAAATCGAGCCGTGGGAAAAGGTGAAAATTTAGCGCCGTCGCGCTCTAGATTATTGGGCTTGCTTGAACAAATTTGATTAAAAACGCCAAAATACATTACGTCGATTTCCCCTTAAATTTTACGTAAAAATCTCAAATTTACGATTAGTGGCGATTTGCCAAAAAGGGCAAGCAATTTTATCCGCTTTGGCGAGAAATTATGGGCAATTCGTCAAATTTTAAAAGACGAACCTAACGTCAAATTCGCCTCTATTTTTAAAAATAAAAGCCGATCCGCAAAATCCCGCGCTTAAAATTTACTCGCAAGCGAGCAAATTCAGCCAAATTTTGCAAATCGGTAACTCTACTCCACTCTCATCTTAGTACCTACGAATGCTAAGCTTAAATCGCGACTAGACCGGAGCTAAATTTAAACCCCAAGGCGAGCGCGCAAAAAAAATGGAGGCGCAAAGAATAAAATTTTAAAATCACGCCAGTCCGCTTATGAGCCCCTCGCTCGTGATCCTCATATTTAGCGCGTTAGGAGCCTTCGGCAGCCCCGGCATAAGCATTATCTTGCCGCAGACGGCTACGATGAAGCCTGCTCCCGTGCGGATCTGAAGATCTTTGACGCTGAGTTTAAAGCTGCGCGCGCGCCCAAGCGCCTTGGCATCGTCGCTGAAGCTATACTGCGTCTTGGCGATACAGACGTTTAGCCGCTCAAGTCCCAAGGCCTTGATGTGCTGTAGCGCCTTTTGCGCTTCTGGCTCAAAAACGACCTTGCTCGCGCCGTATGGTTTAAATTTTACTTCGCGGCGGCGGGCTATCCGCATTCAAAAAGCGGCGCTCATTGCATGATAAAATTTCGCCGCCTCGCGACAGTTGCCAAACGACGCATTAAATTTAAAATTTACAAAACGCAAAATTTCAAAATTCCGCGCAGAGCTGTATCTTTACGCAGCGCTCTGCCAAATTTCTACGCAGAAGCAGCCCTCGCAAAAGCGGTATATCAGGCGGTAGCCTGCCCGCCGCGCACTTTGGCATACGTAATGAGGGCATAGTGCATGAAGTCGGCGAAATATAACTTATAGTTGCTCGGGTACGGGAAATACACTTTATATCCCTTAAAACGACTACGAGACCACATTTACCGATATCGATGAATTCTGCATGTACTGCATTATTTGGTAAATCTCAGCGACTCGGTCTTTGATATGACGGAGCGCGGATAATCATCAAAAGCCACGATTATATTGCCGATATGGGGGGTAGAAGGGGAAAAGATAGCACGAAAAACCCATCGCAAAATACGGCTGGCATAAAGATATTTTCTAAAGTCATAAAAAGCTTATTAAACTGATAAATTTTTACTCAATGAGTTTAATAGTTAATTAAGCTAAAAGTATTTACAATTTCAAAGATGTGTGGCTAGATTTTGTGTTTGTGTTTCGCAAACGTTGACTAAAATGTTGGCAAACTTTGCTACATGCTTACAATAATGCAATTATTTTGTATAATGAGTTGCCACACATTCTGATTTTTCCTTTGGATAGTTATGCTTAGTTTAAAAGATGTAAAAACAAGAAAAGATTTTGCTGTTTTTTTGGGAATTGAACTTAAATTATTAACCTACATACTTTATCACATTAAAGTGGAGAATTTATATACTACATTTGAAATACCAAAGAAGAATGGTGGCACTAGAATCATTAATGCGCCTGATAAGAAGATTTTAAAAAAAATACAAAATAGACTAATGAATAAGCTGTATAACTATCAAAATAAGATCAAAAAAGATGAAAATATAAAAATTAATATCTCTCACGGTTTTGAAAAAGGCAAAAGCATAATAACTAATGCTAGAATCCACAGAAATAAGCGGTTTGTTTTAAATATAGATTTAAAGGACTTTTTCGCTAGCTTTCATTTCGGTAGAGTTGTTGGGTTTTTTGAAAAAAATATAAATTTCAGAATCCCAAAAGATATAGCAATTATTATAGCTCAATTATGTTGTTACAAGGGTTCTCTTCCGCAAGGAGCCCCGACTTCTCCAATTATATCAAACATAATATGTAATATATTTGATATGCGAATATTAAAACTTGCTAAAAAATATAAGCTTGATTATACAAGATACGCAGATGATTTAACATTTTCTACCAATAATAAAGATTTTTTGAATATATATAATGAGTTTTTATTGTGTATTTCGAAAGAAGTAGAAAAGGCGGGCTTTTGCATTAACCAGAAGAAGACTAGGCTTTTCTATAAAGATTCAAGACAAGAAGTTACTGGATTGGTTGTTAATAAAAAAATAAGTATAAATCATGGTTATTGTAAATATACAAGAGCTATGGCCAATTCTCTTTATAAGAATAAATCCTTTAATATTGATGGCAAAGATGCCACCATGAATCAACTTGAAGGAAGATTTGCTTTTATTAATCAAATTGATCGGTATAACAATATAATCAATATTAATGATAATAAACATAACGATGGTAAGAAAAGTAATGATAAAAAGTTAAATTGCAGAGAAAAAGAATATCAAAAATTTATTTTTTATAAGTATTTCTTTGCTAATCAAAAACCACTCATTATTACAGAAGGAAAAACGGATATATTGTATTTGAAATCCGCAATAAAAAGTCTATATGCATATTTTCCAGATTTGATTAAAAAAAATAGTAATGACGAATTCGAATTTAAAGTATCATTTTTAAGAAGAACAAAGAGGCTTGAATATTTTTTAAATTTTGTAAAAGATGGAGCGGATTCAATTCAAAATATCTATAGGTTTTTTGTAGGACGAGAAGTTGTAAATTATTCTGAGTATTTTAAAAAAATAACAAAAGATATAGCTGCAAATCCAGTCATTCTTATTTTTGACAATGAAATACCTAATAATAAGAAGCCTGTAAGGAAATTTATAAATTTTACCAATAAGAAAGAATTTGAGAATATATTAGATAAAGAGCTATATGCAAATATTGTAGACAACTTATTTATGATAACAAATCAGCTAGTAAGAGATAAAGAAGAGTGTGAAATAGAAGATTTGTTTGATGATAAGACGCTTAATCATAAGATGGATGGAAAAGTATTTTGTAGGGACTCGGCTATTTTTGATAAACAAAAGCACTATAGTAAGGAAATTTTTTCAAAATATATTTCAAAGAACTATAAAGATATAGATTTTATAAATTTTAAACCCATGCTAAAAAATATTGTAAAAATAATAACAACTTATAAATGATAGTTATATAAGTAACCTTTTGCTAGAATTATATAGAGAAGAATTGCGAAAATTACTCCTATAGTTACTGCCTCTAAGTTTATAAAAAATGCACAAGCTATTAAATGCGTATCTAGTGGTGTTTTAGAGAGGTTCTACACCTACTAGCATAAATTCGGTGGTGCGAAGAACGGTGGTGCGAAGCGAGGATTTTTAAATCCTCGCAGATTTATCGGTGCAGTGCGTAACTCGTTAAATAACATGAAATTTCAAATTTGCAGGCAAATTTAAAGCAACGTAAAATTTTTAAATTTCATCATAACGGAATTTTGGATTTAAGCCGTAAATTTACGGTTCGTAGAATTTTAAAATTTTGCGTCATAAATTCTAAATTTTAACTCAGCACGATTTACCTACGCAAATCGATGCAGCTCGCGTTTATCGTGGCGCGTGCATAAATTTCAAGAATCTCCCACCTTTTAAAACGGCGCTATCTTTGCGCTGAAATAAAATTCCGCAAAATTTCAAAGTAGCTTCCGATAAATTTGACCTGTAAATTTAATCTAGCAAAGCTCCGTCTTTTCGATTTTGCGGCGCGAAATTCCGATTGTAAATCCCTTTTACGAAATTTCATAATCTCTTAGCTGCGCAAAATTTCAAAATTTCGCGCAGAGCGGTATCTTTAGGCGGCGCGCTGCCAAATTTCTACGCAGAAGCAGCCCTCGCAAAAGCGGTATATCAGGCGGTAGCCTGCCCGCCGCGCGCTATGGCGTATTACGCGCAGCACGAAGCCGTGCGCGATCACCGCAGTGTCCGTCTCTAGCAAAGACGGCGCCAGATCAAGCGCGCGCCGCCGTTCCGCTCCTGCGCTTGCGCCGCTAGGGTTCGTGCCGCACAGCCACAGCAGGCGCGAGAGCACGAGCCAACAATCAAACGGCATTTTTATTAGCGGCATGGGGAATATTCGTAGATTAAACTCGCGCAAAGCCTCTAGGTACTCTATGCCCCGCTGCGGGAATAGCTTTTGCGCCGTAAGCGCGGCGCGCGGCAGCGGCGATGAGCATACTCGGCTTATGCTGGCAAGCTTTTCGTATGTGGCGCTGCTTTTAAATTTATAGGTTTCATACAGAGCTAAGCTTTACGTAGCGTCATATAGGATCGCGCGGCGAGCGGCTTCTGCGGCATCGCGCACGCCGCTATCGATCAGCGGCGTAACGTGGCGGATCAGCGCTAACGTCATGATTTTGCCTCATAAAATACGAGCATATAAGGGCTTGCGCGGCTATTTAAGCCTTTCGTAGCTTTCGCATGAGCTTTGCCATGCCCTTTCATGCTCCGCTACCGAGCTCATAAATCTATCCTTGCCGCCCAGCTCGCAGGCCTTTTTGTAGTATTCTACGGCTTTAACATTATCTATGCCCTCGTAAAGACGCGCTAAATTTAAGCACGCAAGCCAGCTGTCCGCGATATCCATATCGCAACCGCGCACATAATAACCTACGCCCTTTATAGCGTCTTTGCGCACGCCTCTGCCTCCGATATACGCAGATCCTGCGTTACTGCAGCCTATCGCGTGCCCGTCATCGCAGGCTTTGTCGAACAGCTCCGCCGCCTTCGCCTCATCGCGCGGCATCCCCTCTCCGCTTTGATACAAAATGCCTAAATTTACGCACGACTCCACATCGCCGCCTTTGCAAGCTTTGACGTATAACGGTGCAGCCTTTAGCAGATCTTGCGGCACGCCCCAGCCATAATTATAAATCTGCGCCAAGGCCCCGCACAACTTCATATCGCCCTTATCGCAGGATTTCGTAGCCCTGCTTATATCGTCTGCAGTGATTTCAAAATTTTCGGCTAGCGCGAAATTTGCAGCAAGCGTCGCGATAAGCGCTAGAATTAAAATTTTATTTTTCATTTTAGTCCTTTTTGATTTTTTAAGATCGCCCGCCAAGCCTAAGGCGCAGATTTATCGTTAAGGCGCAGTTTGATCGCTAGAGTTCGGGTTCGTTCTCGCCTGCTCTTTGCTTTTTAGAGCTTCGTAAATTTCATCGACGCCGCTTAGATTTTGATCCAAAACCTCTCTCGCCTTTTTTAGCGTGCGTGCGCCAAAAATCCCATCCTGCTTGGCTCCGATGCTTTTTTGGATATATAAAATTTTATCCTTTTGCATCGCAGCGGAATCCTTAGTCGCCCCGGAAGCGGAATTTGAAGCAGGGCTTTCAGAGCCGCTAGAGCTTGCACTCGTAGAATTTTCGTCTACAGAATTTACGCCATCACTCGCGGAAGCGGAATTTTCGTCCTCAAAAAACGCAGGCATCCACCCTCGCAATAGCCCTGCTGCGCCGGTTTTCGGCACGTAGCCCGTATTTGCCGCGCCTCCGTAGATTGCACTAGTTAAAACGGCGCAGAGCAGAGCTTTACAAAAGCGAGCAAACGCCGCGCCGCCTCTGCCGCAGCGATACTCTCGCGGGATTTTACGAGCTTTTACGACGCACCGCACTACGCTTGCCAGCCACAGCGCCACACCGCCTAACAGCCCCGCAGCAGCGATTGCCACACCACATGCAAGTGCCCAAAAATAATGCTCCGCAAAGATCATCTCGAAGCAGCCCTCGCACGCCAGCGCAGCCGCCGCGATGAGCGCGCCTCCGCCTATGCACCACACCGCGCGGTCATATCGCGGACTTAGCACGCCAAGCGCCCCAGCCATCGCGCTGCCCAAATCGCGAGCGCATTGCTGCGAAATAAAGCCCTCGCAAACGCGCATAAGCGCCGCGGCGAAACTCTGCACGCAATCCTCGCGCAAAGAACGTGGGAAAAAGAACTTCTTTAATCGTGCAAAGGGCGAAATTTTAGAATTTGACGCAGGATCTTGCGTGTTCGCGCGATTTTTAAATTTTGCAGCGGCTAGATTTTTGGAATTTGCAGAATTTATCGCGGCGGAGTCTATGGAATTTGTGGAATTTTCAGCACCCAAGGCGCTTAAATCTCGGTAATCTCGCTCGCCGTGTAATTCGCAAAGACCCTCCGTAGCGCGATCATAAGTGCTGCTTAAGCCCTCTTGCGAGCCGGCAAAATTAGGTCCATTCTGCGCGAGAGGTTCGCTGCTTTGCTGCCTAGCCTCAAAATCGCTAGCAGAATTCTCTCCCGAAAGATCCGCCCCGGCAAATTTTATGCCGCCGCTCACTCCTCCTGCGAACCTGCCTTGCTCTCCGCGCAACCCCAGGCGATTATCTTCCGCGCCCATAGAATTTGCCGGAGCGCTCGCGAATTTCATGCCCGCAAATTTTACGCTCGCGCTGCCCTTGAGATTTTCTTTGCGCGAAGCGTCTTTTGCAAGGCTCAAAGCGTCGCGATCAGTCGCGCTGCGGGCAGAATTTGCAAAGTTAAAATGTCCGTCCGCGCCGCGTAACTGCTCAAGATTTAGCGTCTCGCCGCGCAGCCTAGCACTAGCTAGGCGCATCGCCGCATCCAGCGCAGGCTTCGCGCGAAATAGCGCAAAAAGGCTTTGCGCATCGTTCCGCCCTAGCCTAGCGGGTGCACCGCGCACCGCCGCAAGCTCCGGCGCAAAAACTTCGTCCAAAAAGTTAGGTCTTACGAATGTCGCGCCACCGAAGCACGCCGCATCGTAAGCCTTGCCGCAGACGGCAAAACTCAAGCGCAAAAAATCATCCTCCGCGCTAAATACCGCTTCGCAGCCGCCCTGCGCCGCTCGCAGCGAGCATAGACGAAACAAAAGTCTGCGCGCTGCAAAGCCTACGCCCTTGCTGCATAAAAACTCCAGCAGCTCGCGCCCAAAAACCTGCGAGCTCGCGCCTATGCTGACGCTCGGGCGGGCATAAACGGATACTTTGCCGGTGCGAGTGAAATACCCGCGCCCATCGCAGTGCTCGCAGCGAAAATCACCCGCACCGCCGCACTTTTCGCAGCGCAATCTGCCTGCGCCGCCGCAAGCGGGACAAATGCGAGAGCCGCTACCGCCGCAGTTAGCGCAGGGAATGAAGCGATAGCCCATAGAATTTGACGCAGAGCCTGCAGAGTCGCCTCCAGAAAGGCCGCGCACATGAGCGTCCGTAGAGCTTAATGCCGCACGGCTATAACCACCGGCGCCCTTGCAAGCGGGACAGATCAAGCGCCCGCGCCCGCCGCAGTTAGCGCACGGCGCCTTGCCTGCGCCTTCGCAAGCATTGCAGCGCCTCCTGCCCGATCCGCCGCAATGCTCGCAACGCAGATGAACGCTAAAGGGCTTAAAATCTTGGAATTTTATGATTTGATCCGCATTCATAGCGGCTTTTTGGGGGTCTGCACGCAGGCGTAGCATAAAGGTCTCGCTTAGCTCCGCATCAGTGCTTGCCGCGCGTAGGCACTCGCGCGCATGAGCTTCGAACTGCGCGACGTCAGCGAAATGCAGCTGCGCGCGCTCGCCGCCACTTATCTGCGAGACGCTAAACTTGCCGGCAAAGTCATAACGCACGCCAAGTCGCACGCTAAATCCATAAAACTCGCGATCAAGCTCACGCAGATCGGCGCCGCCGCTACGCGCTAAAGCTTTTAGTCTAGCAACAAACGCCTCTGCAAGCTCCTCTTTATCCAGCTTGTCCATGATCGCTCCTTTCTTGCAGGCACGCCACAAAGCCGCGCCGCATAAATTTTAAAATTCCTTTATTAAGATCCCGCAAATTTTAGCATTTCATATAATTATACCGCGAAAGGGAATTTTAAAATTCTAAAATCTCACGCAGGATGGAATTTAGCGCCATTGCGCGCCGTAAAATCTCGCTGCAAATCAAAACTCTAAAATAGAGCTAGACGCGGAATTTCGCACTGCGGCGCGGCGACGTACATAACTGCCGCAACAAATACGGCGCGAACGGATCGCAAAACGGAGCCGCCAGGCATACGGCGCCCGAGCGGTAGTAGCGGGCATGCAAGCTTTAATTCCGCAGCAGCACATAATTTGGCTCGCGACGATGTACGACACAGCGTAACGCGAAGCAAATTTCACGCCTACATAAAATTTTAAATTTCACGGCGAGCTCGTACGTACGACATGCAATTTAAAATTTTACGACAGCTATAGCGCGGCATGCAGCGGCCTAAAATTCTGCGATAAGCGGCGCGCAAATTTCAATCCCGCGCGACAATCAGGCGACGGGTGCGTGGAGTGCAATTTAATTTACGAGCGCATAGCCGACATATCATCGCACAAATTTAGTCGCAGCGAGCAGCACGGCGCAAAATTTCATTGCCGCGACGCATCGGCTCGTAAAATTTAGTTCTACGATGTCGCGCGGTTATAACACTCCTGCCTTTGCAAGCAGAGCAGATCAGACGTCCGCGCCCACCGCAGGCGCTGCACGGCAGTGCGTGAAATTTAATCTAGGCTCTGCAAACCTCCGCCAACATGATTGATCCGCACGAGCGTAAAATTTAGCTCGCCTGCCGCATAATTTAACTTGCGGCGGTGCATATCGCGGTGCAAGCGCGAATTTTAGATCGTGCGGCGATCTGCTGCGCGACCGACGGATCAAATTTCACGGCGCGGCTCGGCATGAAATTTAGAATCTCGTAGCGACACATGACACTGTGCGCGGCCGCGTGAAATTTTAAATTTTACGGCGAGCTCGCGCGTTATGAAATTTTAAATCTTGCCGCGAGTGAGCTCGCAAGCTCGCGGACGGTTCGGTTTAAGATCTTGCGCCCGGTTTTTTCGCGGAATTTCGCTCGCGAAATTTTAAATGCTAAACCCGAGCAAGTTTCACGCCAAATTTCTACGTAGATCTTGCGCGAAATTTAATGAAATTTCGCGGGCCGAGCCCGGCGCGTAGAAACCCGAATAACCCGAATAACCCGAATAACCCGAATAACCCGAATAACCCGAATAACCCGAATAACCCGAATAACCCGAATAACCCGAATAATCAAAATTCAACTGGCTAAAGCCTAGCACAATAAAGCTCGAGCGTAGTAAAACCATGACGCGCTAAAACCGGGGCGCGATAAACTCACCGCAACCTGCAAGCAAAATTTATCGCCGCCGAAGCCCACAGCCAAATTTTACCGTCCAAGCGCGGAATTTTCGGCTTTGGTTTTGAGCACCTAAAATAAAATTTCAGATCACGCCAGCCCGCTTATAACGCCCCCATCCGTGATCTTCATATTTAGCGCATTAGGAACCTTCGGCAGCCCCGGCATCAGCATTATCTTGCCGCAGACGGCGACGATAAAGCCCGCTCCCGTACGGATCTGAAGGTCCTTAACGCTGAGCTTAAAGCCGCGCGCGCGCCCAAGCGCCTTGGCATCATCGCTGAAGCTATACTGCGTCTTTGCGATGCAGACGTTTAACCGCTCAAGTCCCAAAGCCTTGATGTGTTGTAGCGCCTTTTGCGCCTCGGGCTCGAAAACGACCTCGCTCGCGCCGTAAATTTTAACGGCGATCTTTTCGATCTTGCTCGCCGTATCGTCGCTAAGCTCGTAGGCGAATTTCAGCTCCTTAGCGCGCTCGCACTCATCTATGACGAGGCGGGCTAGCTCAAGCGCGCCCTCGCCGCCTTTGGCGAAATTTTCGCAAATCGCCATCTGCACGCCGCGCTGCTTGCAGTACTCACGCACGAAAGCGATCTCCTCGTCACTATCAAAGCTGAAGCGGTTAAGCGCCACGACCGGATTTAGCCCAAAGTTTTGTAAAATTTCAATATGCCCGCCTAAATTTACGATGCCTTTTTGAAGCGCGGCAAGATCAGGGCTCGCGATACTTTCTTTATCAGCGCCGCCGTTATATTTAAGCGAGCGGATCGTGCTAACCAGCACCGCGGCATCCGGAGCGATGCCCGCGCGGCGACACTTGATGTCGATAAATTTCTCAGCCCCGAGCTCGCTTCCGAAGCCAGCCTCCGTCACGGCGTAATCGGCAAGACTTAGAGCTAGCTTGCTCGCCATTATGGAGTTACAGCCGTGCGCGATATTTGCGAAGGGTCCTCCGTGCACGAGCGCGGGCGTATGTTCAAGACTTTGGATGAGATTTGGCTTCATCGCGTCTTTTAGCAGGATCGCCACGGCATCCGCGCAGCCCAGATCGCGCACGTATATCGGCTTTCCCTGCGTATCGTAGGCGACCATGATGTTTGCGATGTTTTCCTTAAGCTCGGCAAGATCGTTCGAGAGGCACAGAACCGCCATTATCTCACTAGCTGCGGTGATATTAAAGCCGTCCTCGCGCTGCACTCCGTCGGTGCGTCCGCCCTGCCCAACAGTGATGTGGCGCAGTGCGCGATCATTCATATCCATGCAGCGCTTCCACAAAATTTTATCGATCTTTAGCGGGTTTTCTTGATACAGCGAGTTGTCGATGACCGCCGAAATGAGATTGTTTGCGGAGGTGATCGCGTGAAAATCGCCGTTAAAATGCAAATTTAAATCATCCATCGGCACCAGCTGCGAATATCCGCCGCCCGCGGCCCCGCCTTTGATACCAAAAACTGGCCCCAGCGACGGCTCGCGTAGCGCAAGGCAGACGCTTTTGCCCAGACGCTTTAGCGCGTCGGCTAGACCAATGGAGGTCGTCGTCTTGCCCTCACCAAACGGCGTCGGATTGGTCGCCGTGACCAAGATAAGCTTCGAAGCGCGCGATCGCGGCTTGATGTTTAGCTTGGCTTTGTAGTGGCCGTACAGCTCGATCTCATCCTCGCTAAGCCCCAAATTTTTCGCAACATTTGAAATTTTATCCGGCTTCGCCGCATTTGCTATTTCGATATCGCTCAACATTTTCTCTCCTTAAATTTAAAATTTTATCGCGCAGCGTTTATGCGCGATCTGTTCGATCCGCGCGAGCCGTCAGGGCGGCATCTAAGTCTGCGAGCACCCGCTCGGACGCAATCTTGCAAACGGTTACGAAAGCCCATACTCGCGCCGCCGTGGAAGCATTCTGCCCACAAGCGTTAAATTTATGCGCTACTTTGCCGCAAAAGCAGCTTGCAAGCGCCAAATCCACGAGCCAAAAGCAACTGAGCCACTGCGGAAATATTATCATCGCTACCACAAAACATCCTTGCTCGCTCGCAGCCGCGAAAGCGCTCAGGGCCGCGCACCTTGCCCGCGAGCCGCGCAAATCAAAGCTCGCGGCGCGAAATTTGCCCCGGCTAAATTTCGATCTCGATGCCCACGGGGCAGTGATCGCTGCCCATCACGTCGCTTAGGATGAAAGCGTCCTTTAGCCGCGAGCGCAAATTAGCCGAGATAAAAAAATAATCGATCCGCCAGCCTACGTTTTTTGCGCGTGCGTTAAAGCGGTAGCTCCACCACGAGTAGGCGTCCCGCAGCTCGCCGTGCACGGCGCGAAAGGTATCGACGAAGCCCGCCACCTCCACCTCATCGAGCCATGCCCGCTCGATCGGCAAAAAGCCCGAGGTTTTGGAGTTTGCTTTAGGGTTTGCAAGATCGATCTCGCGGTGCGCGGTATTCACGTCGCCGCAAAATATCACCCCGAGTCCCTGCTCCGCGAGACTGCGCGCGTAGGCTAGGAATTTCGCGTAAAATTCCATCTTGTAGGCTAGCCGCGCCTCGTCCTTTTGGCCGTTGGGAAAGTAGATATTAAAAAGCACGACATCGCCGAAGCGGTGCTGCAGCACGCGCCCTTCGTCGTCGGGGAAAAACAGCGCCTTGTTCGTCTCGCTTTTAAATTTCGCTAGGCTCGCCACGCCGGAATAGCCCGCGCGAGCGGCGGAATTTAGATCAATCTGAGAAAATCCGAGCTCATAAAGCCCTTTCGGAGCGTCCTTTTCGCTCACCTTGATCTCTTGTAAGCCCAAAAAATCGGGGTTTTGCTCCGCGAGCCACGCAAAGCCGTCTTTGCCGAGCACTGCGCGCAGTCCGTTTACATTCCAACTAATCAGTTTCAAATTTAGCCTTTGGCGCAAAAATTTTGGTATGATTATACGAAATTTTGACTAAATTTAAAGGAAAATTATGCGCAATCAACCCAAATACCGATTTTTTGCCAACTGGGGCTACGCGATGGCGGGTCTTGCCGAGATGCTGCGCAGCGAGCGTAGTTTTAGACTCGAGCTTTGCGTGTTCGTCCCGCTTCTGCTGTCGCTATTTTTTTGGAATTTCGGCGCGATGCTAAATCTATTTTTGATCTTCGGTGCGGTCTTTACGCTCACAACCGAGTGCATAAACTCCGCTATTGAGCGCGCGGTCGATCTTGCCACGAGCGAAATCCACCCGCTAGCCAAGGGCGCCAAAGACACCGCAAGCACGGCGGTGATGATAAGCCTATTTTTTAACGCCGCGCTGTGGGGATATGCGATCTGCGGGAAAATTTTTTAAAATTCCGCGAGTGGAATTTTAAATTTCAAAAATTATCGCTTAACGTAGCAAGCTCGGCAGAATTCAATCATTAAATTTTACGTGCGCCATTTAATTCGGTCTTAATATATTAATTTCAAACTGCACGGAGCCCGCAGACATAAGCCCTTTGACCGCAAGAGCAGGCTTTGTTCAATTTAGCAAGCGGCGCCGTCTTGCTTGCGATAAATTTAAAGCGATTTCAAGCCAAAAGCTTTAACGCGCTACGCACAGGACGGCGCGCTAAATTTAAAAAAATGTGTCGCGTTCGGCGGTAAGATTTACGCGATTTACCTTTAAATTTTAAGAATGAAATTTGAAACCTTAACTTGAATAGCTTTTTAAGCATACTTTGAAATATAATTAAATTGTTTGCAATTATATAAAGCAACGATCTAAAATTTAAAAATAAAATCAGCAAAATTTAATGAGCGTTATTATAAAATCTTCAAAAATAAGAAGGTATCTGTGAGTTATAGAGTAGGAAGTTTGTTTGCTGGCGTTGGTGGTATATGCCAAGCATTTAAGAATTCAAATTGTGATGTTATTTGGGCAAATGAAATTGACAAGAATGCCTGTATGACTTATAGATTAAATCATAAGAGCATAAATCTTATCGAAGGAGACGTTAAAAAATTAAATAATAAAACTCTATCTAGTATAGATATACTTACTGCAGGATTTCCTTGCCAACCATTTTCGCAAGCTGGGCACGGAAAAGGGTTCGAAGATGGGCGAGGAAAGCTTTTTTTTGAAGTATCGAGACTATTAAAAGAGTTGAGGCCAAAAGCCTATTTTTTAGAAAATGTCAAAACTCTTGCAACACATAATAACGGAAAAACTTTTAAAATCATTAAAGATGAAATAAAAAAGACTGGATATTCTTTTATACCATTTGTGCTAAATGTTGCAAAGTATACAGACATACCACAAGGGAGGGAAAGAATATATATCGTAGGCTTTAAAGATGAAAGCGATTATTCATTTGAAAAGCCTATAAAAGAAAATATACTAGAAACAAAACAAGAGAATTTATTATCCGCTAGATTTCAAATACCAAAAGAAACAAGCAAGGCCCCCAGAAATATAAAATCCTTCCTAGATGATTCGTGCGTTATTCAATCTGATATTTATAATGACAAAAGCAATAAAATTCATCGTAGAGTAGTAGAAAGTGTGACAGATGAAAACATTGTTTATCAATATAGGCGTTATTATGTTCGCTCCAATAAATCAAATGTTTGCCCTACCTTGACTGCAAATATGGGTGTTGGCGGACATAATATCCCAATAATATTAAATAATGGTATAATAAGAAGATTAACCCCAAAAGAATGCTTTAATTTGCAAGGATTTCCGCGAGATTTTATGCTTCCATCAAACATATCAAGAGCACAGCTGTATAAACAAGCTGGAAATTCTGTTGTTGTGCCGATGGTTGAAAAAATCGCAAAAGAGATTGTAGCGGTGTTGGATGGATCCGATAGAAATTAATCCGAATGTCGCAAATTTTGTTAGATCGCTTCGTGACATAGGGTATACTTTTGAGGTGGCTGTTGCAGATATTATTGATAACAGCATATCTGCCGGTGCAAATGATATAAAAATCTATGCCATACAACATCCTGAACCGTTTTTTTGTCTTCTAGATAATGGTACAGGAATGGACAAAGATGAACTAGTAGAAGCTATGAGGCTATCATCGAAAAATCCAGACGAGAGAAGAAATGATATCGCGCTTGGTAAATTTGGTTTAGGTCTTAAAACGGCTTCATTTTCTCAATGTAAAAAACTTACTGTTATATCAAAGAAATGTAATCAGATAAATATTAAACAATGGGATTTGGACTATATCTCTAAAAGAGATAAATGGCTACTTTTGACACCTGAGTTGAGCGAATATAAAAATCTTGAAATTTTTAAAGATTTTTATAAAAACGATAACTCTACTCTTGTCATATGGGAAGATATGGACAAAATTGAGCAAATTTCAGAATGCTTAGAAATACTAAGAGAGCATTTATCCTTGGTCTTTCACCAATTTCTAGAGGGGGCTGACGGTGCAAGAAAAATAAAAATATCAATCAACAATAATTTGTTAATACCTTTTAATCCGTTTAATCCAACACATGATGCAACCTTTATGAAATCTACAGAAATAATCAAATACAATGAAAAAGAAATAAAAATTACTCCATTTATCTTACCGCATCATTCAAAAGTGACTTTATTGGAATGGGAAAAATATAGTGGAAGAGAAGGCTATATAAAATCTCAAGGTTTTTATCTATACAGAGCCCATAGGCTACTTGTTTACGGTAAATGGTGGGGTATTCTTAAATCTAGCGATACAACAAAGCTTGTTCGTATAAAGATTGAAATTTCAAATGATCAAGACGAGTTGTGGAATATTGATGTAAAAAAGTCTATCGCAAATCCAGTTGCCGGCTTGAAAGATACGCTCAAAAGAGTTGCTTTATACTCTATAAAAGACGGAGTAAAACCTTTTTCTACTCGTGGTCGAAAAATAAACGACAAAAATATTACTAGATTTTGGAATCTAGTTTGCGAAGATAGCAAAATTTATTTTGTAATAAATAAAGAAAATCCAATGCATAAAAAATTATTAGATTTATTGGATTTGCAAACGAGAGAGCTATTCCAGTTATACCTAAAGTCACTTGAGGCATGTATACCATTAGAAGCTATACAGGTACAGGTACAGCAAAACCCACATAATTTTAGACAAGAAGATATTATTTCAAATACGGAAGTAGTTAAAATACTGAAATATCTAAAAAATGTAGGATTTAGCGAAGATGAAATAAAAAAAATAGAGATTTTTAAAAAGCACAAGGAGTTGTTGGATGGAATGTAGTTTCTATGAAGAAGTTTTTAATTTTTCAAAAAGGAATTTAACTGACAAGTACTCTAATCAAAATGGGATTCTACAAACCGAAGATATTGACAATGAGGTTTCTAAGGTAAAAAAAATTATTGAGTCTAACATTAAAATTGCTATATTTAACAAAGAAGGTAATTTCTCAAGCAATGATTATAAAATATTAAAAGAGAACTTAGAAAAATATTTTAATGTCAAGATGAGCATAGGTTTGGTAATAAAAGGCGATGAACAAAAGCGACGCAATACGTCTTGGTATAGTATAAACACAAAAGTCAATAATAGTAATTTTTACTGGGATAGATTGGAAAAATTTTATAAAGGCTTATTACCTCCGCAAGTTATCAAGACTGTAGATGATGATACTGATATGATAATGAATCAAATTGGAGATCCGAGAGAGAATAAATTTAGTGTATACGGTATGGTTGTAGGGCATGTTCAGTCTGGCAAAACTTCAAACTATGCTTCCTTGATATGTAAGGCTGCCGATATTGGTTATAAATTTATAGTTATTGTTGCTGGAGATAAAAATAATCTTAGAAACCAGACTCAAATTCGTATAAATGAGGCTTTTGTTGGTAAAAACGACTCAAAAGTAGTCGGGGTTGGGCTTGATGATTTGCCTAATGCAAATAGAATGCAACCTATTAGCTTAACTACAGAAACAGGCGATTTTAATACAATAGACGCACATAAAAACTCACAAGGTGTAAATTTTGATAATATCAATACGCCCGTACTTTTGGTTATCAAAAAAAATGCAAATACTCTTTCTAATGTCATATCATGGATTAAATCTCATTACAGCAATAAAATTTCAAAACATGCCATGTTATTGATAGACGACGAGTCTGACTACGCCTCCATAAATACAAAAGAGGAGGGTGATCCAACCACTATAAATAAAGAATTAAGGGCTCTTTTGGAGCTTTTCGAAAAAAGCTCTTATGTTGCATATACTGCCACACCTTATGCAAATATTTTTATAGATCATACGATAGAAGATGAGCAAAGCGTAAAAATTAAAAACATGAATGAGCAGATTTCTAAAGATTTATTTCCAAGAGATTTTATATATGCCCTTGATGCACCAACTAATTATTTTGGCGCTGAAGAGATTTTTATAGATAAACCTGATAATTATTTAGTAGATATTAATGATTATGATGAAAAAATTCCTTTAAAGCACAAAAAAGTTATCCTTATATCTGAATTGCCAAAAAGCTTATTTGAGGCTATAAATGTATTTATACTAAATGTTGCGATAAGGGATTTAAGAGGACAAGTTAAACACAATAGTATGCTCGTTAATATTAGTCGCTTTTCTGATGTGCACGAAAAAATTGAATGTTTGATAGATGAATATTTAAAAGCGTTAAAAAATGATATTAATGCTTTTATTTTACTTCCAAATTCAGTAAAACAAAGTAGCTTGATACTAAACTTAAAGAATATTTTTGAGACAAAATTTGATATAGAATTCTCATGGTTAGAGATTTCAAAAAAATTATTCGAAATCGCAAATAGTATTCAAGTAATAGCGGTTTACCAAAATAGCAAGAAGCCGCTTAACTATAATACTAGCGAAAGAATAAATGTCATTGCAGTCGGAGGACTTAGCCTGTCACGTGGCTTTACTTTAGAAGGACTCAGTGTTAGTTATTTTATAAGAAGTACTATATTCTATGATACGCTTATGCAGATGGGTAGATGGTTTGGGTATAGACAGGGTTATGAGGATTTATGTAAAATTTATATGCCAGAAGATATTCAAAACTATTTTAAATTTATTATTGAGGCTACGAATGAGCTTATGTATAAATTTAAAGAGATGGCAGAAGATGGTCTAACTCCTTATAATTTTGGATTAGCTGTCAGACAAGATCCAAACAGCCAACTTCAAATTACAGCTAAAAATAAGATGAAAAATGCAGAAGAAAAATGTATTTCATTGGATTTAAGCGGAAAGCTAATAGAAACGGTAAGATTTGCTAAAAATCCACAACTACATGATAAAAATTTAAACATTTTAAAAAAGTTTATAGAATTCCTTGGTCGAGGTAGTAAAAAAGGAAGTGCCACTATATATAAAAATATAGATAAAATGAAAATATTAGATTTTATAAATAGCTTTAGTGTTATAAAAGCACATATGCAGTTAGAATTTATAAGGACGTATCTGGAAGATAAGAATACAACGTGGGATGTTGTTCTTTATGGTGGAAAGGGAGAGCTTTTAGAAAAATTTGAGATAAGCATGGAAGAGCGTTCAAAATTGCAAGATAGAGGGGATTATATAGAACTCGGAAATAGAAAACTATCGGCAGGAGATCCTGAAAAAGCATTGATAGATGATAAAATTTACGAACAAAGCAAGAAAGAAAAAAGAGGTGACAGGTCTTCATTTTTAAGAAAAAATTTGAAAAATCCAATTTTAATGTTGCATATACTAGACACTAAAAACAATCAAATCGGCTTTGGTTGCAATATACTACCAGCATATGGCGTTTGTTTTCCTAATGATAGTGTTTGTAGTAACTCTCAAACTATTAAATATTTAATCAATAAAGTATACCAAGAAGAGATGCTTTTGAAATTTGATGAATTAGAAGAGCAAGATGATTAATCCTTGGAATGATATGAAAAACAATACCAGAAGAAGGGTTGATGGTGACAATAGGTATGATATTTTTTGGATAGTTGATTTGGATGGAAGATATACTTTTGGTATTGAACTAGATTTTTGTATAAAAATTAGTAAAAAGAGTATGAAATTTATTGGTCTAAATACACTAAGAAAAGATTTTAAAGATGCTACCAAATTTTATATAGCGCTAAATGATAATTCCAATTGGCAACTATTTGTATTGGTTTGCAACGATATTATTTCTCTTTTAAATACTTGCAATAATGACGAAAGCGTTTTAGACAATATAGAAACAAGACTCCTAAAATGGAAAAAATTTTTTGTTTCAAATGATGATAATTTTGGAACAGAAAGGCAAATGGGGCTATTTGGCGAACTTAGTTTTTTAAATAATATTGCAGCTAAACAAGTTGGTTTTGAAGAGGCGTTAAGTTCTTGGGTTGGGGCAGATTTTGATAAACAAGATTTTTTATTTAATGACTGCGCTGTTGAGATTAAAACGTATAAAGCTTCAAAATCACCACATGTTACAATTTCATCTGCTTATCAACTTTATACAAGTAAAGAAAAATTATATCTCGCAGTATACTCTTTATCTATAAATTTTCAAGGACTTAGTGTTGAGGACATCATAAAAAGTATAGAAGTAAAGATAGCTGATGTAGAATCATTTTATAAAAAGCTTTTTTCGTATGGCTATAAAGCAAATTTCCAAGTAGAACTATTAAAATTTAAAATAGATAAAATTTTATTTTTTAATGTAGATAATAAATTTCCAAAAATTACTCCTATAGATATAGATTCCAGAATTCATAACGTAAAATATACGGTAGATTTATTAAAATGCAATGAATTTTTATTGGAGAGAATAAAACTTTAAAGGCGAAAAATGGTTAGTTTAGATGACTTTCATCAAGATTTTATGCAGGATATCGTGAGTCAAGCTCAAAGTCGAGGTATAAGCAAACAAGAAGCATTTTTTGAGTCGGTCTGTGACTCTCTTGTTGACGAAGGAGAGCTATCACAAGACTACATGATTGCTGAATACAATAAAAGAGATATGGAGGTAAGTGGATATGACTTTGATGTAGAGCGTGGCAAGCTTAGCCTTCTAGTGCATTGTCTTTTTCAAAGCGATGATATACAAACTCTTATAAAAGCACAGATAGAATCAAAATTTAAAAAGCTGGAAAATTTTTTCTTAAGGAGTTGTGAAAAACTTTATGATACTATGGAGGAGGGTTTTGAGCATTACTCAATGGCCTATAATATATATTCGTATTTAATTAAAAATGAACTAAAAAAAATCCGCCTTATTATTATTACAGATGGAAAAATTACTAAAAATTTAGCAAGTATCCCAAATAAAGTACTATATGGTATTGATGCGGAGTATCGCATCATAGATATTGAGTTTTTATATAAAATTTATACTATAAACAACTCAAAAAATAACTTTGATATTGAGGTTGATTTACCAGCGCTTGTAGTGGATACGCCGACGAAAGACTATAGATCTTATTTAAGCGTAATAGACGGCAAGACAATAGTTGAAATTTATGATGCATTTGGCTCCAGACTTTTAGAGCAAAACGTTAGAACTTTTTTGCAATTTCGTGGCAACGTAAATAAGGGATTGCGAAACACTATAGAATATAGACCGGAGATGTTTTTTGCATACAATAACGGCATAACTGCAACCGCTAATGATGTAGTTTTGCAAGATGGCAAAATCGTAAAAATATCAAATTTTCAGATTGTCAATGGAGGCCAGACTGTATCAGCCATATACGCCTCAAGTAAAAATGCAAAGCTAGATGTATCAAAAATTTATGTTCAGATGAAACTATCCGTAGTTGCTGACACTGAAAAACAAGATGAATTTGTTTCAAAGGTTAGCGAATATGCAAACACTCAAAACAAGATAAATCAATCGGATTTCTTTTCAAATAGCCCTTTTCATAAAGATTTTAAAGAATGCTCAAGAAGAAATTTGGCACCAGCTGTTGATGGAGCACAAGTGAGAACTCATTGGTTTTATGAGAGGGTAAGGGGTGAATATTTAAACGAGCAAGCATATTTAAGTGGCGCAGATAAAAAGAAATTTCAAATAGAAAACCCCAAGTCTCAACTTATAGATAAGACATTTTTAGCTAAAAGCGAGATTGCTTGGTTGCGGTCTCCCGATATTGTATCAAAAGGCGCACAATATAGCTTTATGGCTTTCGCAACATATATTACTCAAGTGTTAGAAAAAGATGAGCTTTGTATAACGAGTAACTATTTTAAAGAAGCGGTATCTAGAATTATAATGTTCAAACAAGTTGAAAAGCTTGTTTCTTACGCCACTTGGTATAATGGTGGTTATAGGGCACAATGCGTAGCCTATACCCTATCGTACTTATCGTATTATTTGGAAAAAAATAGATTATTTTTAAATTTCTCTAGGATATGGGATGAGCAAAAAATATCCAATAATTTAGAAAATATAATCTCTATAGTTGCTAGCAAAATTTATACTAGTATAACTAACCCACCAGAAGGTAATGCAAATATAGGCCAATGGTGCAAGAAAAAATTATGTTGGGATAATATAAAAAATATCGAGTTAAACTTAGAATTCGACGATGAAAATCTAAGTAACGCAGAAGAAGAAAAATATATAAAAAAAGAAGCCAGGAAAGATAAGAAACTTGACGATGAAATAGAAGTTCAATCGTTTGTCGTCAAATTTAAAGATTGGGATAAGATTTTAAAATATTATGAAAAAGATGAAATAAGGCACCAAATACCTATGAAGCAAATGGATATTTTAGAAAAAGTTGTGAATGGATATATAGCTCTTCCATCCGTAAAGCAATCTAAGATTTTATACGAACTTTATGAAAATGCTAAAAAAGAAGGTTTTATGATTGCCTAAAAATAGGCACGAACTTTCTTACTCCGTGCCAAAGCCTTACCAGGCATTTATCGCAAACAAAATCGCTAAGTTTTTCTGCGCCAAGAGCTCGTCCGAGAGGCGGTCGTATTCGCCCCCGAGCCCCATTTCTTGCGCCATAGACGGCGGCTCATCGTCCCAAGAGCCCATCGCACCGAATACATCGGCGATCCCTGCCGCGGCAAACGCCCTCAGGCTCGGCTGCGGCAGCGCTGCAAACGAAACGGCGTAATACTCGCCTACGGGGACTTCGCCCCGCAGAATCTTAAGCGCATTATCAAACGTCTGCGCAAAGTTTTCGCAGCCTATCTTGCTCGCAAAATCTCTGATTTGCACTAAAACATTCCCGAATTCTGCGCTGTTATCGCGCGCGTTTAGCGCATCCCGCGGCATCCCGCGCCAAAGGCGCTCGACGTATTTCACGCGCCAAGCCTTTTTGTCGCGATCGTATTTCCAATCAGGCGTAAAAATGCCGTCAAAGTCCTCGAAGCGGCAGACGATGCCGTTTACGTTCATACCCGAAAAGCCCAAAAGCGCTCTATCTTTTACGAAAGTTGGAATACTAAGCCCCGCGTCCTTCAGATCGAGCTTTAGGCACTGCTCTATCCAACGCTGCCGTGCGGAGATCGGCTCGTCCTCGCGTCCTTTTTGCGCGACTTGCTCGGTAAAAAATTTACGCGCCTTTTGCAGAAACTACGAGCCCGTGCTTTCGTCGGCGCCTTTTTTACTAGCCGCTTTTTCATTTGCCGCTTCTTTGCCGTTCGCGCGCTTTTGCTCCGCTGCACCGCCGCTCTCGGCGGCTTTGTCCGTCGCACTGCTCTGCACTGCGCCGTACGCATCTTTTTGCTCCGCAGCTTTACTTGCGTCGTTTACGCCGTCCTGCGCTGCGCGGCTCGCGCCCTCTGCGGTGCGGAAATGCTCCTTTGCAAATTCAAAATTTAAATATTTTATATATTTTTGATCCTGCGGCAGCGGCTTAGGATTGCCGCGCAGAGCTGATTTTAGCGCGACGCACAGCGCGCACGAGAGATATATTTCGCCGTTCATAGATATCCTTTAATTTAGATCGCTCCCGTTCATGCGGCGGATTATTTATGCTCCGCGCCAAAAGCTAGCGGCTGCAAAATTTTAAAATTTTGCGCCTTAGCGACAAATTTAATCACGATAAAATTTGCGCGCAAAGCAAAAACAAATCTGCGAAAAGATAGAATTCTCAACCGCCGCGAACATAAATTTAAAAGCCGCCGCCGCATCGAAAGAGGTGCCGTTATAAATTTAGAGCAGCTCGCGCATGGGCACGGATAAAATTCCGAAGCCGAAATCTACAAATGCCACAAACAAGGCGACGTGCGTTAAATTTACGCGCACTTTAAAAATGACAAACCGCTTTAAAGAAATTTCAATCGCGCTCGCACTATGAAATTTTAAAAGTAAGCTGCCGCACTGAGCTACCGATAAATTTAAGCAGGTCAGTCACGCTGCGAGATCAAGGGCCGCGCCGATACCGAGCAAAACGCGCTATGTTTTAAAGACAAGTCGCCACGCCTACGCTGCCACCAAATTTAAAATGAACCAATCGCACCGCAAAATTTTAAAAGCGAACCGTTGCGCCTAAACTAGCGTAAATTTAAAATGAAGCAATCGCTCCGTTTATGCTACGAATACCGCTCGTCGGCAAGCTACCACTCGCAAGCTCCGCCCGCAAGTCGCCGATCGCAAGCCCTACGCCGCGAGCGCCCTACGCTACGACATTTGGAAACTCATAGACCACGCGACCGCTTTTGATCGTGCATACCGCAGCGCCCGCAAGCTGCTTGCCGAAAAGCGGTGAGTTGCGCGATTTGGACTTATTTAGCGTCTCGTCGTAAACGTAGGAAATCTGCGGATCGATGATCGCGATGTCGGCTAAAAAGCCCTCTTTGATCTCGCCCTTGTCTTTTAAATTTAGAATTTTAGCCGGGTTAAACGAGCACAGCCGCACCATGTCTTCAAGGCCGATGACACCCTCGTTTACGAGCCGAAGCGTAAGCGGTACGAGAGTTTGAAGCCCCAAAATTCCAAACGGCGCGTGGTCGAATTCGACGAATTTATCGTCGGTGTTGTGCGGCGCGTGGTCGGTCACGATGGCGTCGATCAAACCGCTTTTAAGGGCCTCTCTGATCGCCTGCACATCGCTTTGGGTGCGAAGCGGCGGCGACATTTTAAAATTCGTATCGTATCCCATCAGCTCGCGCTCGTCGAAGGTAAAATGATGCGGCGTAGCCTCGCAGGTGACGCGGATACCCTCGCGCTTAGCCTGCTTTATGAGCTTTAGCGACCACGCCGAGCTTACGTGCGCGATGTGGATGTGCCCGCCCGTCTTTTTGGCAAGCAGCAGATCGCGCGCGATCATGATCTCCTCTTTTTCGCTCGCCATCCCCTTTAGACCGAGGATCGCGCTAACCTTACCCTCGTTCATCACGCCGCCGTGGCAAAGCGAGCAATCCTCGCTGTGATTTATCACGAACGAGCCGAAGTGCGCGGAATATTCGAGCGCCTGTCGCATCACGGAGCTGTCGGTCACGGGCAATCCGTCGTCGCTGAAAGCCACGCAGCCGGCTTCCAGCATATCGCCCATCTCGACGATCTTTGCGCCCTTACAGTCCTGCGAGATCGCGCCTATGGGCAGCAGATCGATAAGCCCGCGCTGTTTGGCCTTGGCGATCATCGCGCGCGTGATGCTGGAGTTGTCGTTCACGGGCTTAGTATTCGCCATCGGAAGGCAGGTCGTCACGCCGCCTGCGACCGCGGTTTCGCTGCCGCTGATGACGTCGTCTTTGTATTCGAGCCCCGGGTCTCTGAAATGTACGTGCATATCGATGAGACCGGGCATCACGAGCTTGCCCGCAGCGTCTATGACGCGATCTGCGGCGGGACACTCGCGCGTGATCTTTGAAATTTTATCGCTCTCGATCAGGACGTTTGTTTCCTCGCTGCCGTCGTGATTAACGATCGTACCGTTTTTTATCAAAATTTTCATCGTACGCTCCTGTTTAAATTTATCGTATGAAGTATCGCCATTCGCATCGCCTCGCCGTTTTCTACCTGATCTAAAACGCAGCTATAGCGCGGATCGTCGGCTACGTCGGAGTTGATCTCCACGCCGCGGTTGATCGGGCCCGGGTGCATTATCATGACGCCCTCTTTTGCCGCTTGCATTCGCCTCGCAGTAAGTCCGAAAAATTTCGAGTATTCGCGCACGCTCGGAAAGCTCGGCTCGCCGTCTTGCCGCTCAAGCTGTATTCTTAGCATGATGATGACGTCGGCGCCCTCGATCGCCTCCTCTACGCTTTTGCATATCGGGCAGCCGAACGCGTCGCAGTCGCGCAGCATCATCGGAGGGCCGAAGAGCCGCACGTTTATGCCTAGTTTTTTCATCGCCCAGATGTCGCTTCTAGCCACGCGCGAGCGAAATATATCGCCGATGATCGCGACGTTTAAATTCTCGATCCTGCCCTTGTGCTCGCTGATCGTAAAAAGATCCAGTAGCGCCTGGCTCGGGTGCTCGTTCAGCCCGTCGCCCGCATTTACGATCGATGCGTCGCAGTTGGCCGCGACGAATTTCGCCGCGCCCGAGCAGCTGTGGCGCAGCACGAAGATATCGGTGCGCATCGCCTGCATATTTCTGATGGTGTCGATCAGCGTCTCGCCCTTTTTCGTGCTGCTGTCCGCAGCGGTGAAATTTACGCTGTCCGCGCCCAGGCGCTTGGCTGCGATCTCAAAGCTCGTGCGGGTGCGGGTAGAGTTTTCAAAAAACGCGTTGATGACCGTCTTGCCGCGAAGCGAGTCGGATTTTTTGACGTCAGAGCGGTTGAGCGCTTTAAACTCGCGCGCCAGATCGATGAAGTCGTAGATGTCCTCGCGGCTTAGATCCTGCGCGCTAAGAAGATGCTTTAGCTTATACATTCCCTCTCCTTTTTTTTTGGGCCGAATTTCAGCCGTAATTGTATAAAAAAATCTCTGATAAAATTTTAAAATTTAAGAGCTGAGCTCAAATTTAGACGCGAAATTTTGCTTGGAATTTCATTTGAGATCACATACGAAGCGCGAGCGGAATTTTGGGGTAAAATTTAAAAATTTTAGGATTAAATTTGAGCTTTTTGAGCGAAAATTTTAAAAAATCAGCCGCGTCGCTTACATAAAATTTTAAAGCTTTACGCGCGGCGGGCGGCTAGAAAAACAAAGAATTTAAAGCTTATTTAAATACTTTATATAATTTTTCGCGCTATTTTCTACGGCTTGCTCGCTTTTATCGTAAGTAAAGCCGTATGAGACGAAATTTGGTAGCGCAATCGCGCCGACGAAATTAAACGTAGCTTTAAATGGCGCTAGCACCTCATCCACGCTAAAGCCTACGATGCCGTTTTTAGAGTAGTTTGCCTCAGTCGCGCCAAGCGAGATCGCAAGCGCAAATTTTTTGCCTTTAAGCTTGCCGCCGCTCTCTGTGCCATAAGCCCAGCCGCGCGTAAAAACGTCCTCAAACCACTGCTTAAGAAGCGGCGTGCAGTTTGAAAAACGAAACGGAAACTGAAGCACGATTTTATCGTGGCTTTCGAGCAGTTTTTGCTCCTTTTCCACATCGATTTTAAAATCCGCATAAAGCGCGTAAAGATCATGAAGCTCGAACTTATCGGGATGCGCTAGCACGGCATCCCTCCAGTGGCGGTTTACGAGCGAGTTTGCGATATTTGGATGAGCCGAAATAATGAGAGTTTTCATTTCTATCCTTTAAATTTGAAATTGTGGGGCGCATTATAGCCCTACTTCGTAAAATTTTTCTCGTTTTATCACAAGCAGCCTTAAATTCTAAAGCTTTACCAGCCGTCACCCACTTATCTTTACAGCAACTTCAAAGAGCGCGAGCTTTAAATTTCAAACTTCATCCGTTACTCGCGCTTTATTTTAGAAATGCTCGCCCTTGGGGCACTCGTTGCGTTTTACGGAGGTTTATCACTTCTTTGCAAATATTCATATTCCATTGCGGAAGCTCGCGCGAGTAAAATTTTAATAAAACCGCCGCGCAGAGAAAATTTTAATAAAATTTAGCATCGTTTCTCTGCGAGCATTTGCCACAACAAATAAAATTTAGATGAAATCTAGCCGTGCTTTAAACTATAAAACCTTGCCATCGGTTCCGTCGTCGGGCTGTAGGTGCTCATCGCGCTCTTATGAATGTCTGCCCCCTTTCGTTCAGGCTCGTTACGCTCCTGCGGAGGCTTGCCACTTCCTTGCGGGTGGTAGTTGCAACAAAAAATTTTGAGTAAAATTGAGTAAAATTTAGCGTAATTTAAATTCTAAAGCTTTGCCTACCAGCCGCCTCTTCAGGGTCTAAATTATCATCGTGCTCCTGCAAGCGCCCGCCGCGCGGCTCCTGTCTGGGCTGCACTCCAAAGCTCTCCAAGACCTTGCCCAGGCTTTCGTTTGCATCTTTTATAATTCCTTGTAGGCTTTGTCCCATCTGATCAAGATTTTTGCCAGCCTCGCGTGCCACCGCCTCGCCCTGCTTTAGCAGATCCTTGGTCCTATCGGCGTTGCGAGCGGCGAAATCGTTCAATGCTTCAGGCGCCTTTTTCTGCAAATTTTGCAGGGCCTCGCCCAAAACTTTAGCATCGTTTGCAAGCTCGTCTATCGTGGAGTTTAGATCAGATTTTTGCTTGCCCTCAAAGCCCTGCGGCACGGAATTTCGCACTGAGCCTTGCGTAGAATTTTGTGTGGGGCTTTGAGCGGAATTTTGCCCCGAGCTATCCGTGCTTTTATTAAAATTTTGCCCTTGATTACCCGCGCTAAAATTCTGTTCCGAGCGTGCGCTTTGCTCGCGATCTTGCCCGTCCGATCTGCCGTCGCAGCCGCTTAAAACACACGCCACAGCTAGCGCCAAAGTAAAATTTCGCGCCGCATTTATAAAACTAAAATCGTTTATAAAATTAAAATTTCTAGCGCGACCCGCTGAGATAAAATTTAGTCCGCCCTGCGCTGAGATAAAATTTCGCCCGTCGCTAGCCCGAGTAAAATTCTGCCTGCCCTGCGTTGAAGTAAAATTTCGCGCGCCGCCGGCTGAAACGAAATTTTGCAGTCGTCCAAAGCCCCGTTCGCCGCTAGCTCGGATAAAATTCTGCGCCAAATCGCCTCCGCACCCTTTCAAAATTCGTCTTTTCAAAATCCGCTCCTTTTAAATTTCATCCCTAGCAGGCGCGCTTGGAAGTCGCCCGAAAAATAGGTCGCTTCTAAGCTTTAAAAGCAAGCAGATAGCGATATCGGCGCTTTGTTCGCGGATATAGTTTCGATCGCCTTTTAGATGAAATTCCCCGACGATCTGTTTGCCGCCCTGCTCCTTTGCGCCGATAAAGACCGTCCCTACGGGCTTTTGCGCGCTTCCGCCGCCGGGACCCGCGATACCGCTTACTGCAAGAGCAAAGCTCGCCCCGCTGCTTTGCAGCGCGCCCTCCAGCATCTCGCCCACGGTCTGTGCGCTGACCGCGCCGTAGCGCGCGAGCGTATCTTCGCCTACGTTTAGCCAGAGATTTTTTATCTCGTTGGCGTAGCTTACGAGCGAACCGTCGAAAACGTCGCTAACGCCCGCGACTGCGCCGAATTTTGCGGCGATGAGCCCTGCGGTGCAGCTTTCGGCAAAGGTGATCTTAGCGCCTATTTCGCGCAGTCTATCCACCACAAAGCCCATAAAATCGCCGCCTTCGATGTAGCAGCTCTCATAATACTTGCCGACGCTTTGCAAAAACGCGTCCAGCGCTCCGAATTTCATCGCACTGGCGCGCACGAGCAGCAAAAAGGAGCAGGGCCTACTGATCGTAAGCGAAATTTTATAACTGATCGCAAGGCTCTCTAGGCGCTGCTTTACGCTTTCGTATTCGCAATCGAATAGATAAAAGCTCTCGCCCGCGTTCGGCGCGTCTTGGAGGATCGGCGGCAAGCTCTGTAAGCAAAGCGCCTTGATCACGTTTACCGAGCAGCTTCTGACGTTTAGCAGGAAGCTGTTTTTCGCCACCGTGCGCGCCATCGAGGGAGCTAGGGTTTCTCCATTTTTCAGCTCGAGCGAATCGAAAGAGAGCGTCGATAAAATTTTACCGACGACCGCGTAGGCGGAGTTTGCCGCAAAGATCGTGATAAAATCGTACGAATCGATCATCTTTTCAAGCGCGAAGGGCAAAACCTTATCGTTTTCGCTTAAGAATTTCAGATCGTCCATCCGCCCGAAAACCTGCTCGTAGCTGCGAGAAATATAGCTCATCAAAGCCGCGTCGTAGCGGATCTCCTCGCCGATTACAAGGATGATATTTTTCATAAATACCCTCATTAAATTTTCGCACATTATAGCATAAACGCAGACTGCTCTTTCAGAGCTTTTTAATGGCGTTTTGGATAAACTTCACAAATTTTTTAAGACACGAAAAGGTACAAATATGGACTACAAAGATACTCTCTTTCTTCCTACAACGGACTTTGCGATGCGAGGCGCGTTGCCGCAAAACGAACCTGCGCGGTTTAAGGCATGGTACGACGAGCGTAAAATTTACGAAAAGATGAAGGCTAGGCGCAAGGGCGCAAGCGTCAGCTTCAATATCCACGACGGTCCGCCGTATGCCAACGGACACCTCCACATCGGCCACGCGCTGAATAAAATTTTAAAAGACATCATCACCAAAACCCATTATTTCTTCGGCGAGGATATCCGATACGTGCCGGGCTGGGACTGCCACGGCCTACCGATCGAGCAGCAAGTAGAGATCAAGCTAGGCGAGCAGAAAAAATCGCTTTCAAAAGTGCAGATCCGCGAGCTTTGCAGACAGCACGCAAAAGAGTTCATCGATGTGCAGCGCAATGAATTTAAAGATATGGGGATTTTGGGCGACTGGGACGATCCGTATCTGACGCTAAAATTTGAGTTTGAGGCTGAAATTTACAAAGCGCTCTGCCAGATCGCTAAAAAAGGAATTTTAATCGAGCGAAGTAAGCCCGTGTTTTGGAGCTGGGCGGCAAAAAGTGCGCTCGCAGAAGCCGAGGTCGAATACAAAGACAAAGAGGACTACTCGATCTTCGTGGCGTTCGATCTAAGCGATGAAGCGAACGCTAAAATCGGCGCGAAAGGCGCCAAAGCGGTCATCTGGACGACCACGCCTTGGACGCTGCCTGCAAACGGCGCGATATCTTTGAACCCGAATGAAATTTATGCGCTGACTAGCGAAAATTTGATCCTTGCAAAACCTTTGGTCGAAAGCCTGGTAAGCCTGGGCATCACCAAGGGTGAGATCGTAAAAGAGTTTAAGGCTACCGAGCTTGAGGGCTTAAACGCGATCAATCCGCTAAACGATAGAGATTCAAAATTTATCCTCGGTGAGCACGTCCTGATGGACGGCGGCACCGGGCTCGTGCATACAGCTCCTGGACACGGCGAGGACGATTATTTCGTAGGGCTTAAATACGGTATCGAGGTGCTGATGCCCGTGGATGAGGGCGGCTGTTTCGACGAGACACTTAAAACAAAAAAACTCTTCCGCGCAGACGTCGTAGATGAGCTCGTGGGGATGCATATTTTCAAAGCAAACGAGAAAATTTTAGAGCTTCTAGGCCCCGCGCTTATCAAGTCCGGCAAATTCGTCCACTCCTATCCGCACTGCTGGCGCACGCACAAGCCGGTGATTTACCGCGCGACGAAGCAGTGGTTTATCGCGATGGATGAGCCAATGCCTAGCGGCAAGACGCTGCGTCAGGTGGCGCTAGAGCAGATCGGAGGGGTTAAATTTTATCCGCAAAGCGGCATCAACCGCCTTACCTCGATGATAGAAAACCGCCCCGATTGGTGTATTTCGCGCCAGAGGGACTGGGGCGTGCCGATCGCGTTTTTCCGCGATAAAAGCACCAAAGAGCCGATCTTTGATGAAAAAATTTTAAATAATATCTACGAAATTTTTAAGGCTAAGGGCGCGGATGCTTGGTGGCAGATGGAAATTTCGGAGCTCTTGCCACAGGACAGCGGCTATAAGGCTGAGAATTTAGAAAAGGTTATGGATATCTTAGACGTTTGGTTCGATAGCGGCTCGACGTGGAAGGCGGTGCTGCAAAGCGGCGCCTACGATGCGGGCAAATTCCCCGCGGATATGTATCTTGAGGGCAGCGACCAACACCGCGGCTGGTTTCAGAGCTCACTACTTCTAAGCTGCGCGATCAACGAATGCGCGCCGTACAAGAGCATCCTCACACACGGATTTACCGTCGATGAGAAGGGTCAAAAGATGAGTAAGTCCGTCGGAAACGTCGTCTATCCGCAAGAGGTCGCAAAGAGCCACGGCGTGGAAATTTTACGCCTGTGGGTCGCGATGAGCGATTACTCGACCGATCTAAAGATCAGCGACAATATCCTTAAGCAGGTAAGCGAGCAGTACCGCAAGATCCGAAATACGATAAGATTTCTGCTCGCAAGCACCAGCGATCTGGGCGAGATCGAGACGAGTAATTTTACGCGGCTTGACCGCTGGATCCTAACGCGCGCGGCAAACGCCTTTGCGAGCGCGGAAGCGGCGTTTAGAAACTACGATTTTTCAAAGGGCTTCAACGCCTTGCTAAATTTCTTAAGCGCCGATCTGAGCGGAATTTATCTTGATATCTGCAAAGATAGACTCTACTGCGACGCACCCGACGAGCCGCGCCGCAGAAGCGCGCAAAGTGCGATCGCTCTGATCACGCGAGCGCTGCTGCCTCTGATCGCGCCTACGCTAACCTACACGATCGACGAAGTGATGGAATTTGCGCCGCAAATCATTAAAGAGGGCAAGCAGGACGCTTTCGATCTGACATATAAGCAGATAGAATTTGACGATTTTCTAGAATTCGACGAAATTTTAATCAAATCGAGGGAGAAATTTTTCGAACTCATCGATGCGCTGAAAAAGGACAAGATCATCAAATCGACGCTTGAGCTGGTTTTGCAGACGAGCTCGAACGAAATTTTATCAAACGACATCCTAGGCGTGGCGGATTGGTTCATGGTAAGCGACGTGGACACTCTGCAAAGCGATGAGGCTCTGGCGGAATTTAAGATAAACGACGAAATTTTCCGCCTCGTAAAATCATCGAAGCACAAATGCCCGAGATGCTGGAAATTTAACGCAAAAGAGCCGGATGAGCTCTGCCCGCGCTGCGCGAAGGTCATGCATGCTCGCTAGCCCCATAAGTCTTGGCTTCGTATTTTTTACGATCGCGCTGATCTGCGTAGCAACGGGCGTGGGGATCTATTTCGTGAATAAATTTAAGGATGGCAGATGATAAGTTTGAAAGAGGCTCTAAAGCTGAGCACGGATGAAATTTCGGCGCTTAGAGCGGAGCTAAAGGATAAAATTTTAAAAACTAAAGAGCTCGGCGCCTACGTCGAGCAGCTCACGGGCGAGGCTTTAAACATCAGCGGCGAGGGCGTGCCGATCGCAATCAAAGATAACATCCAGGTAAAAGATTGGAGCGTCACTTCAGCGAGTAAAATTTTGCAAGGCTACGTTGCACCATACGACGCGACGGTGATTAAAAAGCTACGGAAGCGCGGTTTGGCACCGTTTGGGCGAACGAATATGGATGAGTTTGCGATGGGAAGCACGACCGAAAGCTCATTCTACGGCAAAACTCTCAATCCGACCGATCACTCGCGCGTACCCGGCGGCAGTAGCGGCGGAAGCGCGGCTGCTGTAGCGGCAAATATCGCGGTAGCCGCACTCGGAAGCGATACGGGCGGCTCGATCCGCCAGCCGGCGGCATTTTGCGGCTGCGTAGGATTTAAGCCGAGCTACGGCAGGGTCAGCCGCTACGGGCTCGCGGCGTATTCTAGCAGCCTCGATCAGATAGGACCGATCACGCGCAGCGTCGAGGATGCGGCGATTTTATATGACATCATCGCAGGTCGCGACGAGATGGACAGCACGAGCTACGCGGGCGCTTACGAAAGCACCACGGATAAGCTAAACGCGGATCGCAAGCTTAAGATCGCCGTTATAAAAAACTACGTGGACGAAGCCTCGCAGCAGGTCAAAGAGGCTCTAAATTCGGCTATAGAAAAGCTAAAATCATTCGGGCACGAGATCGTTTACCGCGATCTTTGCAGCTCCAAATACGACATCGCGACCTACTACATCATCGCAACCGCCGAAGCTAGCGCAAATTTAAGCCGCTACGACGGCGTACGCTACGGAAACCGCGCGAAAGCTCTAAATTTAAAAGAGCTCTACGCCAACACTCGCGGCGAGGGTTTCGGCGACGAGGTCAAAAGAAGGATGCTTCTAGGCACCTTCGTGCTAAGCAGCGGCTACTACGACGCATATTACATCAAGGCACAGAAGGCAAGAGCCTTCATCAAAAGCGAATATGAGGAAATTTTAAAAGACGCCGATTTGATCTTTATGCCGATCGCGCCGAGCGTGGCGTATAAATTCGGCGAGCTTAGCGATCCGCTGCGTGCGTATCTTAGCGACATCTACACGATCGGCGTAAATTTAGCGGGACTTCCCGCAATCTCCGTGCCGGTAGCGAAAAACAAAGAGGCTCTTAATATCAGCGCGCAGCTCATCGGGCGCGCTTACGACGAACAAACGGTGCTGGACGGCGGCTTGAGTTTAGAAAAAATCGTGAAAGGATAAGTATGAAGATCATCAAAAAGGCTCTGACCTTCGAGGATGTTTTGTTGGTACCGCAATACTCTGAAATTTTACCCAAAGAGGTCGATATCAGCACGAGTTTTACGAAAAATATCACGCTAAATACCCCTCTCGTGAGCGCTGCGATGGATACGGTCACCGAGTACCGCACGGCGATAATGATGGCGCGCCTCGGCGGCATCGGCGTGATCCATAAAAATATGGATGAGGAATCCCAAGCCAAGATGGTTCGTCGCGTAAAAAAGAGCGAAAGCGGCGTCATTATAGACCCTATCTCGATCAAGGCGGACGCCACGATCAAAGACGCTCTCGATCTTATGGGCGAGTACCACATTAGCGGCATTCCCGTTATCGACGATAACGGCGTGCTGATTGGAATTTTGACCAATCGCGATCTGCGCTTTGAAACCGATACCGCCGCGCTAGTAGGCGAGAAGATGACCAAGGCTCCGCTAATTACCGCCCCAAAAGGCTGCACGCTTGATGATGCGGAGAAAATTTTTAGAAACAATAAGGTAGAAAAGCTTCCGATAATCGACGCAAACGGCCACTTAGAGGGGCTTATCACGATTAAAGACCTTAAAAAGCGTATCGAATATCCAAGCGCTAATAAAGACAAATTCGGCCGCCTTCGCGTCGCCGCGGCGATTGGCGTAGGCCATCTGCAAAGAGCCGAAGCGCTCGTAAAAGCGGGCGTCGATGCGCTTGTGATGGACTCTGCGCACGGACACTCCAAAGGTATTATCGACACGCTTAAGGAGCTGAAGCGAAATTTTGACGTGGACGTAGTGGTCGGAAACGTCGCAAACCCCGCTAGCATAAAGGATATCGCAAACGCGGGAGCAGACGCGATTAAAGTAGGCATCGGCCCGGGCTCGATCTGCACTACGCGCATCGTAGCGGGCGTGGGCGTGCCGCAATTTACCGCGATCAACGATTGCGCGATCGAGGCGGCTAAATTTGGAATTCCAATCATCGCAGACGGCGGCATCAAATACTCGGGCGACATCGCCAAAGCTCTAGCCGCGGGCGCAAGCTCGGTGATGATGGGAAGCCTGCTTGCAGGCTGCTACGAAACCCCGGGCGAGCTCATTACGTTTCAGGGTCGCCAGTACAAAACCTACCGCGGCATGGGTTCCTTAGCGGCTATGCAGAAGGGAAGCTCGGATCGCTACTTTCAAGACGGCACCGCAAAAGAAAAGCTCGTACCCGAGGGCGTCGAGGGACGCGTGCCTTACGCGGGCATGCTAAAAGACGTGATCTTTCAGCTGCTAGGCGGCTTGCGAAGCTCAATGGGATACTGCGGCAGCAAGGATATCGCGACCTTTCAGCAAAAAGCGGAATTCGTCGAGATCACGAGCGCAGGTCTTAAAGAAAGCCACGTCCACGACGTCATCATCACGCAGGAAGCGCCGAATTACCGAGTAAATCAGTGATCCTTCAGAGCAAAATTCAAAATTTCGACGAGCCGCTCTATCTGGAGAGCGGCCGCGTCTTTTCTAACTTCAAGCTCGCCTATGAAACCTACGGCGAGCTAAACCCGGACAAATCAAATGTCATCGTCATCTGCCACGCCCTAACGGGCTCCGCGCACGCCGCGGGACTTTACGAAGGCGACATTAAGCCCGGCTGGTGGGACGGGCTCATCGGCGATCATAAAGCGGTCGATACGACGAAATTTTTCGTCATCTGCATAAACATCCTGGCTTCGCCTTTCGGCTCTACCTGCCCGCTCGACGTCGATGAAAGCAGCGGCCGCGAGTACCGCTTGCGCTTTCCGGTAGTGGTCGTCTCAGACGTCGTGCGCGCGCAGATGATGCTTTTAAAGCGCCTAGGTATAGCTCGCGCCCGCGCCGTTATCGGCGGCAGTCTGGGCGGCATGCAGGCGCTGTGCTATGCGATCGAATATCCGGAATTTGCGGATGAAATTTTCGTACTCGCAAGCACCTACGCTACGCAGCCTTGGGCGATCGCGTTTAATAAGATCGCGACCGAGGCCATCTTGCGCGATCCAAATTTCAAAAACGGCAACTACGATAAAGGCTTAATCGCCGAGCGCGGGCTTGACGGCATGGCGGTGGGGCGCATGGCGGGGCATATCAGCTTTCTAAGCCCAAGCTCGATGCAGGATAAATTCGGGCGCAACTACGTCGAAACCGACGGTCTTTACGAGATTGGCGGGCGCTTTCAGGTCGATCGCTACCTTGAATACAACGGCGAAAATTTCGCGCGCAGGTTCGATCCGCTGTGCTATCTCTACATCGCTAAAATGATGAATATATTTGACTGCACGCGCCACTACGGTAATCTCAAAAACGCCTGCGCGCAGATCAGATCGCGCCTGCACCTCATCTCTTTCAAAGGCGACGTGCTCTTTCCGCCGGGGCTGATGAAAGAAATTTACGATGCGATGAGCGATCTGGGCAAAAAGGATCGCACGAGCTACGCGCAGATCGACAGCGACTACGGACACGACGCGTTTTTGGTCGAGATAGAAAAATTTGATTACATCATAAAAAGGATTTTGGATGAGTTTTGAGGAAAAAATGGAAAAGATTAACGCGCTTTTAAAAAGCCTAAACGACAAGGATCTGAGCCTAGAGGAGAGCGTGAAGCTATATAAACAGGGCGTCGCGCTGCTAAAGGAGGCGAAGGAAATTTTAGAAAACGCCAAACTCGAGGTCGCCGAAATAAACGCGCCCGAGCAGGCTTAGGAGGCGGCGATGATAAACGTATGCGTTTTGCAGCTACCGACGCTTTCGATGAGCGAAAATCGGATCGATTACTATATGAAGGTCGCCAAAGACAACGGCGCGCGGATCGTGCTGCTGGGCGAATATGAGCTAAATTCCTTCTTTAGCGAGCTTAAAAAGATGCCACGCTCCATCGCGTGCGAACAGAGCGAGCATAAGCAGGAGCTGATGGCGCGGCTTGCCGCTAAATACGACCTACATATCGTAGCGCCGATAATCAGAGCCGCTAGCGGGGCGATTTTGAGGCAGGCGGGCATTTTCGGCGGTGCGGCTCAAAAAAGCGCGCGCGGCGGCGGCGGCGAAAATTCCTTAAGCCTTAAAAGCGAGCCCGGTTGCAAGGGCGAACTAAATTCTAAGAGCGCTTTAAATTCCAAGAGCAATTTAAATTCCAACGATGGTTCAAATTCTAAAGGCACTTTAAATTCCAAAAACGAGCAGAATTGCAAAGGCGGCTTAAATTCCTGCGGCGCGCACGCTTTAAATTTCAAAGCCGCAAATTCCGCGGACGGTTTAAATTTAAGCGCTCCGATCCCGAGTAACTCGAACGCTTCAGATTTAAAAGCCGAAAGCCAAAAAGATTCGAGCGAAGAGGAAATCTTTTGCGCGAGCGAAAACGAGCCCATCTGGGTGAAATCCTGCGCGAAATTTTCGCCCTCGGAGGTGAAATTTTACGATCAAAATATCCTGATGGACTATCCGCACTGGAACGAAGATGGTTTTTTCGCCAACCGCAAAAGCCGCAAAATCGGTAAAATTTCGCCGATGATCTTTAGCGAGGGTGGCGTGAAATTCGGCGTTTGCTTCGGCTACGAGGCGCATTTTGATGCGTTTTGGCGCTATTTTATGCAAAAAAACGTCGGCTGCGTGCTCGTGCCGTGCGCTTCGACCTTCGAAAGCGGGGGGCGCTGGCGCGAGCTTTTGAAGATGCGTGCGTTTACGAACTCGCTCTACGTCATCCGCGCCAACCGCATCGGCGAGGCGAAATTCGGCGAAAGCGAGTTTAAATTTTACGGCGAGAGCTTCGTCGTAACCCCCGGCGGCGAGATCACAAACGAGCTGAAAAACGAAGAGGGCGTGCTGATGTGCGAAGTGGACGCGGACGAGATCGCTGCGGCGCGCGGGCTGTGGAAATTCCGAAAAAATCTAGTCGGCAGGGGGCTTTTATGAACTACTTTCACAGACAGATCCAGCTTTGGGGCGAGCAGACGCAGCGCGCGCTTGCGGACAAGCGCATCCTAATCATCGGCGCGGGCGGGCTTGGAAGCAGCCTTGCTTACGCTCTGGGTGCAAGCGGCATCGGGCGGATCAGCGTCGTAGATTTCGACACGGTGGCGCTTCACAACATCCACAGGCAAATTTTATTCACGCTCGAAGACGAGGGCAAATTTAAAGCGGACGTTTTTAAAAGCCGTACGGAGGGTCGCTACGACGGCGTGAGCGTCGAGGTGCATAAGAGCCGCGCGGAGGAATTTTTCGCTAGCGCGATAGGCTCGGGCGAGAAATTTGATCTCATTTTGGATGCGACCGATAATCTCGCCACGCGCGCGCAGATCGATGCGTTTGCTAAGCAAATAGGCGTGCCGTGGGTGTTCGCGTCGGTGGACAGCTGGCAGTGCCAAGTCTGCTTCGTGCAGAATGCGGATTTTAAATTTTTCCCGAGCCTAAACGCGACGCCTGCGGGCATAACGGCTGCTATAGTGATGTTTGCGGCGAGCTTTGAGGCAAACCTCGCTCTGCGCCACTTAGCGGGTCTTGAAGTCGAAAAAGACCTGCTTTACTACGCGAACTTTTTTAGCGGCGAGCTGGAAGTTAGGAAGATAAAATTGTAGTTTTGGCTCGGGCTAGTTTAAATTTAAGCCCGAGCTTGCGGGTTGACTTTATATCAAAAAGCTAACTTTGAGTATGTTGATTTAACTCTTCTTCTGTCATTTCACTCTCCTTAATATCTAGTTTTCATAAGATTCTTTTATTGCATTTTTTATCTCATCGGATGAGACCTCATCTATATATTTATCTAGCTTTTTTAAATTATCTTTATACGGCTGATCAAGCTTGCGACCGTCTTTATCTCTGGTATACATATGGATGGATACCGCTTCCATTTCATTTAACTCGCTTGCAAATTTCGTATATTCATAAACATCTTTAAATGTAGAATTTTTATCTTTGCAATATTTGCGATATACCGTCGTTATAAGAGAAATTTCACTTTTAGGTATATAATAAGTTGCATCGTAGTTTATTTTATAATAACTATCCAAACTATATATAGTTTCTATGACAATCATCATATTTTCGTTTTAGAAATTCCGGACTCGGTTGACCGCCTACGTTATACTGTATAAGCAGCTTTAAAATCGGTTCGTAATTTGGAGTACCCGGAAATGTATTATACAATGAAAAATCATATTCGGTAATATCAAATCCGTCCGTCGGTTCCGCTTTATCATTTAATATTCCTTCAGGCACGACCTTTTTAATATCGTTTCCGTACCTTAGACCTACCGTAGAGTTTTGAAATTTCCAAATATATGGCTTGTAGCCGCTTTCTAATGCCATCTTCGCTATCTCATACATATTCGTATTCGTAAGATATGAAAAGAAATAATTCGGCTCTCCTATACTAATCATAGGGTAGTTGGTATCATAAATCAACGTAAAATTTCCATCGTCACTTATTTGCAAAGATTTTATATGGTTATAATTCGGCGGAAGCAGCCTATTTCTAACGACCTCCGCCTCTTCAAATTTAACGCCGTTGTCTAAAAGCAGTCTTACCGATTTAGTAGCATTATTTTCTATCGCATAAGCCATAGCGGATAGTTTGTATTCATCTTTTTTATGTATATCCGCTCCCAATTTTATAAGCTTTTGAGCAGTATTCGCATCGTCCCAAAAGCTAGAATACATCACGGGCGTTACCCCTCCGTGCATAGTATGATCGACGGTTAGATTGTTATCTTTCATAAATTTTAAAATTTTATCAGTTTGCTTGCTTTTTAAAAGCCTTTTTAGTTCTACGTCTATAGCGGGTTCTTTGAATATGTTTTTCGGGTTTGAATTGTAATCTATATCCCAATGTCTAAATGCAAAACTTTGCATCTCCGCTTCGCTTACATACTTATCAAGTCCCGCTTCTTTAGTAGTATCGGAGCCTATCGTAATAGTGTAGTGAGATTGAGATTTATGAAGTCCTACTCTTCCGCTTACGAATAGATACAAAATAAGGCAAGCAAAAACTGCGATGAATTGCAATATGGCTTTTAAATATTTCAAAATTTCCCCTTAGAATTAATTAGGAGGATTATATCTCAAATCAAATTAAATCGAAATTTTACATGGCGAGCGGGTAAAATTTTATATAAATTTAGCCCGCAAGCCTTGAAATCTGAGCAAATTTAAAAATTAGATGCGTGTTTAGAATTTTAATTAGATTTATTCTAGATCGCTCAAAAGATCCGCCAAGCTCATGCTTGATAGAGATCTTTCAAAATCATTCTGAATGCGAGCAAAGCGCGGCGCGAGTACCGCCTCGATCTTGCCGCCCACGGGGCAGGCGCTAGGCGAGCCTTTGTGCAGGCGAAACATCGCGTCCTCCTCGCTCACCGCCTCGTAAATGTCTAAAAGCGTGATGAGTCGCGCGTCGCGAGCTAGTGTGATGCCGCCCACGCCCGCGGTCGTGAGCACCAAGGCTGCGTTTCTTAGCTGTGAGATCAGCTTGCGCGCGATGGCGGGGTTTATCCCCGAGCTTGCGGCGACGAAATCACCCGTGACCTTCTCCTCGCGAAAATACGCGACACAAAGCATGATGTGCACCGCGAGTGAAAATTTGATACCTACTTGCATTTCGCTCCTTGATTTGGATCTGAGTTTTAGAATTTAAGCGAAATTTTCCTTAAACTCGGCCGCTAAATTTCAGATCGCGCTAAAATTTAATCCGCTAGGCGATTTTCTTAAAATTCTAACCTTAAATTTAATCGTGTCTAAATTTTATCAGCCAAACGATCTTTCTAAAATTCGGATATTAAATTTTAATCGTTCCAAAATTTCATCTGTTAGGTGATTTTTTTAAAATTTAGATGTTAATTTAATCACGCCTAAATTTCATCCGCGACATAGCAAGCCGCGCGTCGCCTATACCGATAGAGCGATCATCCCCATCTCGTCACCGCCACCGCCGCTACCGTCCTGCTACCATTGCATTATCTTTGCCGACATTGTCGCCGTCGCCGCTACTCTCGCCGCTACCATTCATTATATTTACAGCAGATCGTTATTGCTGCTTGCCGCTACGCTACTATCGCTCATTATCTTCGCAGCCGTTATTGCGGTCGCCGCGGCGCCGTTCATTATACTCTTGCTGCCGCCCGCTACGATACGGCTGCTACTAATGCCGCCCACACCGCTACCGTCTCTATTAAATTTTAAATTTTAGCTTGAGTTCGACTCCGTCGCTAAATTTAATTTCAAGCCGTAGCTAGCTCAAAATTTTAATTCAAACATAGGCTCTTGTCCTGGCACTAAATTTTGATTTAAAGCCCTAGCTTACTTTTTCGCTAAATTTTAAATTTACGTTAGAATTTTACCGCGCCACGTGGTTAAAATTTTTGTCCGCGTTTTGCCCGCTGTGCAGTTAAAATTTACGCCCGAATTTTGCTGTGCCGCGCGGTTTAAAATTTACGCGCGGCAATGCCCATTATTCGCCGACCGCCGTAAACGGCTTGCCGATAAATTTTTGCGCCCTGATCTCATCTATTACGGCGAGCGCGAGGTCTGCGTAGCCGATGCAGCTTTTGCCCTTGCCGTTTAGGATCAGCTCGTCGCCTCCTAGGACGTATGAGCCTGTGCGAGCGGCGTTTGCGTCGTATTCCGCGGCGGGGATCACGTAGGTCCAGATCAAATTTTTGCTCGCTTTTAGCACCTCGTAGCTCGCCGCAGTCGCCTCGGCTACGCCCATATACTCAGCCGGAAAGCTTGGAGTATCCATCAGGCGCGTCTTGCGCGAAGCGTCTGTGTATAACACGCCCGCGCCGCCGATGACGAAAAGTCTCGTCTGCGTGCCGCTTAGCAGCTCCGCGATGTGCTGCGTCATTTTCGCGTGAAGCGGGAAGGTCTGCGGCGTCCATGCAGCGATCGCGCTGATGACGACGTCAAAGCCCGCCAAATCGGCTTTGCTAAGCTCAAAAACATCTTTATAAACGACTTTTACGTCGCCGTTTTTATACTCTTTGTTTCGCGCGATCGCTGTGACGTCGTAGCCTTGTTTTAGGGCCTCTTTTACTAAATTTACGCCTGTTTTGCCGTTTGCTCCGATGATTGCTATTTTCATTGTTTTTCCTTTAAATTTGATTTGTTTTTATTGCCGCGTAAATTTACAGCCAGCTAGGCTTTACGTCGTCGTTTATCACGCCATCGCCGTTAGTGTACTGCTCTAGACTGCCGCGTTTAGTCTGGATACAGATAAACTTTATCCCCTGCGCGCCCGCCTTGAAGCATCTCTTGCCTGCCGGATCGATGCGGATCGCATCGCCCTCCTTGACCGCCTTCTCCTCGCCGTCGATGAAAAGCGTGCCGCCGCCTTTTAGCACCAAATAAAGCTCCTCGTTTTGCTTGTGCGAATGCACGAACGGCACGCTCACGTTTGCCGGAAGCTCGTTGATAGAAAGCTCACAGCCGCTTAAGCCTAGAGCTTCTTTTTTTAGCTCGACTCTAGGTTCGCTTTTTGTTGAAACGATTTTGTAGTTTGACATCTTTTTCTCCTTAGAAATTTTTTGTTGTAATGATATAACTTACAACCGATGAGCGAAGTATAATCAAATTTTGTTGTAATGTCAAGAGTTACAGCAAAAATTCCAAAATTTGACGCAAAATTTAAAATCAGCTAAAATCCGCGCGATTTTAAACAAAGGAATTTTATGCAAAATAGCGCATTTAGAAGGCTTGCGATCGGCCCCAGCTACGCGCCTAGGCTGATAGAGGAGTTTAGCAAACTAAAAGACATCGGCAAACGCGTAAACGCCGGACTAGAAGGCGATATAGATAAAATTTAAGCGCTTTTTTGAGGTATAATTAAACTAAAATTTGCCCAAAAGCGAGGTCAAAATGCACGAAAATCACGCCCACTGCGCACATTCGCACACGTCAAACAAGATCGTTTTGAGAAATTCCTTCTTTATGATATCCGCTTTTATGCTGATCGAGGTCGCGGGTGGCTTCGCGACAAACTCGCTCGCCCTGCTCTCCGACGCCGGACACATGCTATCAGACGCTGCGGCGCTCGGGCTTTCGCTGTTTGCGTTTAAATTCGGCGAACGCAAAGGCAATCTGCAAAAGACCTTCGGCTACAGGCGGATCGAAATTTTAGCCGCGACGATAAACGCCCTCGCCCTCGTCGCGATCGCCGTTTTGATCGTCATCGAGGCGGCGCGGCGCCTGCAAAACCCGCCCGAAGTAGCCACCGCGGGGATGCTTGCCATCAGCACGCTGGGACTTGCCGTAAACATCGTCGTGGCGCTATACATGCTGCGCGGCGGCGACGTGAGAGAAAACATCAATATGCGCGGCGCCTACCTGCACGTGCTGGGTGACGCCCTGGGCTCGGTGGGCGCGATCGCGGCGGCTTTGGCGATGATGTGCTTTGGCTGGGGCTGGGCGGACGCGGCGGCTAGCCTGCTCGTGGCCGCGCTCATCGTAAAAAGCGGCTGGGGCGTGCTAAAAGACAGCCTAAACATCCTGATGGAGGGCTCGCCAAAGGGCGTGTGCCTAGACGGACTCGTCGCGCAGATCAGGGGCGTGGACGGCGTGCTTTCGGTGCACGACCTGCATGTCTGGAGCATCACGAGCGGCGCAAACGCACTCACGGCCCATATCGTGGTTAGCGGCGAGCTGAGCGTGCGCGAAGCGGAGCGGATCATGGCTGAAATATCGCACGAAATGGAGCATCTAGGCATCACGCACACGACGCTGCAGCTTGAAAGCGGCGACAACGAATGCGCTGACGAGCTCATCTGCGAAGTAAGATCAAACGATGCGGGCGGGCATTTGGGGCATAGTCACTAAATTTTTTGGATTTATAATTCCGCTCGATTTAAAATTTAAAATTTGGCTTGAGTTTGAAATTTTAAATTTGCCCGCGCCGCGGAATTTCGGAATTTTAGAATTTTGAGATTTTAAAATTCTGTGTCTGTTATGAAATTTTAAATCCCTACGCGTAGTGGAATTTTAAAATTTCGCCCCGCGGACGCCGTTTCAAAATCAGGCGCCGCGCGCGCAAAATAGTAGAATTTTACACAACGCGTCGCCGCATCATTCAAAAAGGCGCCTATACGCGTTTGCGGAATTTTAAATTTAACCAAGCATACCGCGCCGCTAAATTTTAAAATTCCATGCGCAAATTGAGCTGTAAATCGAGCCATAAATTTAAACTACGCTCAAAATTTTGGCTAAATTTCACTCATCAAATTTTCCTGCCGATTTGAGCCTGTTAAAAGCAAATTTGACGTATAATCTCGCGAAATTTTGGGGAGTCAAGGTGCGCAAAAACATAAAATACCTAATTTACAAGTTTCTTTTGGGTAACGTATTTTTAGCCATTTTTGTGATTTCATTTTACGTTGTTTCGTGGCATATTGAAAATATTTCAAATATCGATGTTATGAGCCTTTTGAAGGGATATTTTTTATTTCCGGGCGATATTCGTCTGCCTTTTACGACGGCGATTCTTGAGCTATTCGCCTTTTACGTCAGCAGCAGTTTGAGCGATTTTTATGTCAAAGAGGTTGATCGCAAGCTAAATTTTATATTTTTCATCGCCTTTGCGACGATAGGAATTTTAGCGCTTACCGCCGTTACTTATATCATAGTATTCGGTTTTATGCTATTTGGTCTGGATCTGGATAAAAAACTAGTAGCGATATTATCCGCCGCGATATTATTCATAGGCACCTATTCTACGGCATTTTCATTTCGCAAAAGTAATTACGAGCTCGGTAAATTTTTACAAATCGTTAGTCTAAAAAGGCGCTGGAATGCCAACGAAGCACTATCGTCTATTTTATTGTTTATAGGCATAATAATATGGTTAAACTTTATCGTTTTTGAATCTAAATAAAGCTAAGCGCCCCGTTTAAATTTCGTCCGTATGCGCTAAATTTAATAGGCGTAGATCACCCGCACGGCGCGACAAAATTTTAAGTACGAAATACTTTTTATCAAAATTTAAACCTACGCATTATAATTGCAGGAATTAAAAAGGACGGCAATTAGATATGAAACGACATATATTAATCGCGATTTTGGGCTTACTTTGCGCCTTTATAGATATTAATTACATTGGTTTTCTTATCGCATTAAATTTGATAGTAGTCTTGGTTTGCGCCGTTTTTCCTTTTATGAAAAAGAACTATATATTTTTTCTACTGCTTATCGTAAATTTAGCTTTGTATTTGAATAATATCTACACCCCTTTTGAAAAGCCCGAGCTTTGGACTTATAACATACCTGCACTGGCAAATGCGACATATGTATTAGTAGCGCTGGTTTATGCTTCGGGATTTGTCGCTTTTGTCCCGCTTGCGGCATATATCTGTTTTTTATACTCGCTCTGCGTTGTTGCTTGCGGCATACGTGAAAAATTTCAAAGCTTACGCTAAATTTACGATTAAAGTTTTAAGCCATCGTTTCGTATAATTTCGCAGAATTTTAAGGATTGCGTATGAAAATATATTTCTGCAAATTGCTTTTAGGCATCTTACTGACGGGCATATTCTCGTTCTCGCTCGGCTTTACTTTATTACGCGTAGGTATGGTTTTTGACATGCCTTTTTTGTATTATGCTCCCTTAGATGTTCAGATCGCAAAAGCTATCCTAACGATAATTTTAGCATTTTATATTGCCGATAAAATTATCGACTTTCGCATTTTAGGCATCGATTGCGAGCTAAATTTCATATTTTTCATCGCCTTTGCGACGATAGGCATATTTATCGTAAGCGTACTATCGTTTTTTATGATCTTCGGTATATTCGTATGGCAAAAGTCAAATGCGGCATTTTCAGCAATGTGTCTATTTTTAGGGATAATTTGGACAGCTCGGCTATTTAGGAATAGCGAATACGAACTTGGGAAATTTTTGCAAAATTGCAGTATCAAAAAATACTCTAAAATTGACAAAGCACTATTGATCGTACTGCTTATAATCGCGTTCTTTGTGATTATACCGATACTATGTTTAGATATTTAAAGTCGCTACTGCTTTTTACCAGGCAAACACAAGATTTTGATTAAAATACTATTTCTGCAGTTACAGTACTGTCTTGCTCTACTTTAAAATTTTAAACCAGCCGTAGAATTCGTTCGCTTCCAGGTGCGGATCGCCCGCATGGGAGACGAAAAGCGGTCGCAGCGCGGCATTTGCTCTAAAATTTCCCCCGTCCCTCATCTGCGCGCTGTAAAAAATAAGCGCGTGGCTCGCAAACTGCGCGAACTCGTCAAACGAGCTCGCACCCGCCTCTATCATCGTGATTTTCGTGTCCACAGGCAGCGACTGTGAGACCTCCACCTTGCGCCCTTCGACGCCGAAAAGCGGAATGCTCGCATCAAAATCTGAAAGCGCGCGGCGCGAGTATATCCAAACATCGGGTGCGCGCGGCTTTAGATTTTGCGGCGCGA
>ERZ772946.14-NODE-14-length-144785-cov-5.41309_pt1 | contig 144785 bp, 128 predicted proteins | sample MGYA00511680_ERZ772946 | MGnify/ENA primary metagenome ERZ772946 (study PRJEB29015, sample SAMEA2737918) | human oral metagenome | biome: human oral; feature: human-associated habitat; material: dental | place: China | collected 2016 ... | reverse complement strand
ACACACCCCCCACACAACACGCAAATCCACACACCATGAACTACACCACACATAAAGCAGCATGTGGGTGCCACCTACAAAACTGGGGGTAACTGCTCAACGCAGTTACCCCCATATACGCTATCTTTTCGGCATAGCAACCTACAGAAAAATTCTTACTCTTTGTTCTTGGCCGTCACAGGCTCCACCGGGGCCGCAGCCTTCACAGCCTTAGGCTCCGATGCTTGGCGCGCCCCAACACCCTGCTGTTTTGTGGCTTGTTCAAAAGGAGAAGCTAATGATTTGCCGTCGCCGCCCTCCTTCGTCATTTTTCCGTCTGCAGATACGCTGTAGACAGTTCCGTCCTGGTATTTAAGAGTCCAGGAGCCGTCTGCCTTCACTTCATACGTCCTGTAACCGTTAGTCGCCGCGTAGGTGTAGGAACCATCAGCGTTAACAGTTAACTCTCGAAGATCATTCTTCTCTTCCCAAGACCCGTCCTTCTTCACAATGAGCTGGGCGGTCTTGTAGTTTTTACTCCACGAGCCATCATCATTAACGATTGCTTCGCCCACAGGATCACTAGCCGTAGCCGTGCGGTTACCGCTGCTGTCTGCGCCACCTGCCGGAGCAGTACTTGCAGATACTGAAGACGACGCAGTTGAGCTTGCCGAAGATGATGCACTGCTGCTTGCACTAGCGGAAGATGAAGAGGCTGATGCCGCAGACGAAGACGATGCGGAGGCTGAAGATGATGCACTAGAACTGGAGGCAGCTGATGATGAAGAGCTATTCGATGCTGAGCTATTTGAGCTCCCGCATGCACTCAAACCCAGCATAGCGACAATACTCAGCGACACTACAGCAGAAGCAGGACGGATATTCATGTGATGATTCACTTCCCTCAAGTAAAAACTTTACGTCTTCACACATACATCGAAGACGGTATGACTATAGCACCGTATACCTTGAAATACCTTTAAATATGAAGCTAACGTTAAAATTTTACACAAATGAGTTCTCTCCACACGCACAGTGGTAAAGGGGGGACCGCTAGTGAGACTCGGCGCGATGGCGCGATACATCATAAAGGGTAATACCCACTGCCATTGCGGCGTTGAGAGACTCCATAGCCGAATCAATGGGAATCGACACGATCTGATCGCAGGTCTCCGTCACCAAACGCGAAAGGCCCTTACCCTCGGAACCAACCACCACGCACAGAGGTTCAGAAGCGAGCTGTAGATTCGGCAGGTCTATGTCTCCCCCACCGTCCAGACCAATCACAAACATACCCTGCTCTTTTGCCTGCTGCAGCACGCGCGTCAGGTTCGTTGCCTTCGCCACCGGAATGCGCGCCGCCGCACCCGCACTCGTTTTCCAGGCGCCAGCAGTCACCGCAGCAGAGCGACGCTCGGGAATAATGACTCCATCACCGCTAAAAGCCGACACACTACGAATAATTGCGCCCAAATTTCGAGGATCGGTAATACCATCCAGCGCCACGAAAAGCGGAGGCGACTTAAGTTTGCCAGCATGCCAGCGCTGCATAGCATCCAGCACCAAATCGGTAGCATCCGGGTACTGGTAAGGCGGAATCTGCATTGCGATCCCCTGATGCACGGCACCATCCGTCAGGCGGTCCAGCTCACTGCGGGGAATCTCCAGCATGGGCAGGTTCTTCTTATTCGCCATCGTCATAATGTCGCGCACGCGGTCATCAACCTCAATACGGCTCATCACGTACAGGTGCTTCGCCGGGATATTGGTGCGAAGCGCCTCCAGAACCGCGTTGCGACCGGTCACCAACTCATCGCTTACGCGCTTGCCGCCCAGACGAGTCTGGAACTTACGGTTCGTGCTGGTAGCCGCCCGGCGCTCCGCTGCGCGCTTCATCTTATACGCCTTGTGATAAACGCGGTCCTCAGCCTTCGGGGTGGGCCCTTTACCTTCCAGCGCACGCCGACCGTGGCCGCCGGTGCCCTTCGTCGCACCCTTTTTCTTCGTGGTAGCGCCGGGGCGCGAACCTGCCTTAGCCATATCTGTATCCTTTAGTTCAACGTCTGTCATGCCCGCTTCTGGGGCGAGTTTTCGGGGAATCTGTTATGCGTTAAGGCTCCACGTAGAGCCCTGCGCGCCGTCCTTGACCGTAATACCTGCGGCGGCAAGCACATCGCGCATCCTATCGGCAGTTGCCCAGTCCTTCTCGGCACGGGCACTCGCGCGCTGCTCCAAAATAGTATAAATAAGCGCATCTAATGCCTGATGTTCCGCGCCAGATGCTCCCGAACCGTCAAGATTCATGAGCGAAATCAGCCCCAGCACATTCGCCATAGCCCACACGGCGTTTGCGCATTCGGAGGCATCCGCACCGGCGGCAAGCGCGGCGTTACCGGCGCGAGTCTGCTCGTGCAACACCGCGAGCGCGCGCGGAATATTCATATCGTCATCGAGCGCATCCGCAAACTCCTGTGGTACGCGACGTTCCTGGGGATTCGGGGCCATAAGCTCCGAGGTGGCGGCGAGGAACGCCTCCACACGCTCGATAGCTACCCGTGCCTCTTCTAATGAAGTGGGGCGGTAATCCAGCACCGAACGATAATGTGCCGAACCCAAGTAATAGCGCACCACCAGCGGGCGAGCCTGCTGCAGCATTTGCACGGGCGAAATGGTGTTGCCGATTGACTTCGACATTTTCTCGCCCTCGTAAGTGACCATACCGTTGTGCATCCAGAAGTTAGCGAAATCATCGCCCGCCGCCGTGGACTGCGCCAGTTCATTCTCGTGATGCGGAAAACGCAGATCCAGCCCGCCGCCGTGGATGTCGAACCGCTTCCCCAGATATTTACCCGCCATCGCAGAGCATTCCAGATGCCAGCCGGGACGACCGCGACCCCACGGCGAATCCCACGCTGCGGTCAGCGGTTCACCTTCCTTATACCCCTTCCACAGGGCAAAATCGCGGGGATCACGCTTGCCGCGCGGGTCCGCGTCGGCAGAATCCTGCATATCGTCTACACTCTGGCGGGTGAGCGCGCCATAGTGTTCCCAGGAACGCACATCGAAGTAGACATCCCCAGAATCATCAAGCGCCGGGTATGCGTGCCCGCGATCGATGAGACGCTGAATAAGCTCAAACATCTCAGGAATGTGACCGGTCGCGCGCGGCTCATAGGTTGGCGGGTCAATACCCAACGTCGCATATGCGCGCGCAAAAACCTTCTCGTACCGGTATGCGAGCGCCCACCACTGCTCGTTGGGGTGTTCCCCAGTGTAGGTGGGCTGTGCAGATTCAACGGACTTCGCCAGAATTTTATCGTCAATATCCGTAACATTGCGCACGGTGGTGACTTTGAGCCCACGGTAGCGCATCCACCGCGCAAGCTGGTCGAAAACCAGGGCGGAACGGATATGCCCCACATGCGGTTCACCCTGCACGGTGGCACCGCAGTAGTAGATGCGTGCCTCACCGGGGACTACCGGTTCAAAATCGCGGATGCTTGATGTTGCTGAATCATAAAAACGCATAGTCACAGTACCTAGTTTACGGGGTACAGCACCCAAGCGGCGGGTACCGCCGGATTCTCATTTAATAATCTTCCATCCGGGGAACTACACCACAGGGTAAAGGAGTGCGGTAGCAACGGCTGCAACGCCTTCGCCGCGTCCGGTCAGGCCCAAGCCGTCGGTCGTGGTCGCGGTAACAGTCACCGAAGCCCCAGCCGCTTCGCTCAGAACGCGACTGGCTTCTGCGCGGCGCGGCGAAAATTTGGGGCGGTTACCGATCAGCTGCACACTAATGTTGCCGATCTCAAAACCTGCCGCTCGCACGATTGCCGCCGCCTCCGAGAGAATACGTACCCCGGATGCGCCCGCCATATCTGGACGATCCACCCCGAAGTTACTGCCCAAATCTCCGGTACCGGATGCGGCAAAGAGCGCATCGGCGGCCGCGTGCGCAACGACATCGCCGTCGGAATGCCCGCTAAGCCCGCGTTCGCCCGGCCAGTACAGCCCCGCGATCCACAGCTCGGTGTTTTCCTCGCCAAAGGCATGTACGTCTACGCCGGTTCCTACGCGGGGTATGACCGGCTCTTGGGGGCCGGGGCGGTTCTGCATGCTGGGAGTATCTGTCATGGCGTGCCTTTCGTCGCGGTGTACTGTGGGTTCCCCACCCTCACCTTCCTGTGACGAAACGTCATGACCCGGCGGGGCAGGTGTACGGGTTAGGCGGCAGAAGAATCGGGTGCTGCGTAGAGAGCCCTGGCAATGCGCAAATCCATGGGTGTCGTAATCTTAAAGGCGTCCATGTGCCCGCGCACGGTCACTACCCGTCGGCCCGCTGCCTCAACGGCCATCGCGTCGTCTGTGATCTTTTCAGACTCTTCAGGAGGCAGCCGTCGGCTGCGGCGGTGCGCCGCCTCAAGAACCCGCCACTCAAACCCTTGCGGGGTCTGTACGGCGCGCATCTGCGAGCGGGGCGGGGTGCCCGTCACGTACCCGTAGGCGTCTACTGTCTTAATCGTATCGACCACTGGAAGCACCGGGATCACTGCGTCCGAGCCAGTGTTCAGCTCGTCCAGTACCCGCTGGTACACCCTCGGCGGGGTAAACGGCCGGGCGCAGTCATGAATCAGAACCACACGCGGGGCAAGGATCTGCTGCAACGAACATACTGCACGTACTGTACGCATTGCCGCCACCACAGAGGCGGTGCGGGTGTCCCCGCCGGTGCTCACCATCGCCCCGAACCTATTGGCGTCATCGTAGAGTTGCGGGCATATCTCACTACAGTTGGGGGGCAGAGTCACCACCGTCATATCGGCGACCCCGGAGTCGTGAACCCCCTGCAGCGCATGATGCAGCAGGGTTTTACCACCCACCTCAACGGCGGCCTTGGGTACCGGCTCCCCCAGGCGCGTGCCCGAGCCCGAGGCGAGCACAATGACCGCAACGTCAATATCGGTCACACCAAGTTTATTCATCACGTAATGAGCGTACCCGATACGGCGGATACTTGAACAAAACCAGCCCCCGCCGGGGAGGTGAAACCGCGCCCCGCAGCGGCTACTGCAGGGAATACGGCGCACTATACGCGCAGGTGGAGGCCGCAAAAGCCGCCAACCCGTGGGGAAAGCCGCGGGCACTATGTGATATTGAGCTATGCGTGTTCCCGTCCACGGCCCAAAGCTCTCAATACACCCGAGCTAGAGCCGTCCGCTAACCGCCGCTACGGCGTGAACAGCCCATTGGGGAAACCTGGGGAGTCATATACCGACGTCTTGTCGATAAATTGCTAGAATGGTGCAAGAGATTACTTATCTCACGCCACGGTTCGCGGCCGCCCACCGTCCGGGAGAACGCCCGCGTCTGAGGCGTCTAGCACGCACACCGAGCCCTCACCGGCTCGCCACCACACCAAGGAGGACGGGTCGTGAAGTTCACCGTTTCTACAGCACTCAAACGCGCCGGAGCGGGCCTAACGCTAGGGGCCGCGTTACTGGCTGTCAGCGGGTGCGGGTATATTTACACCCAGCCAACCACCCTGCATTACGCCGCATCCGACGGAGTACACAGCACCATTAACGGCAATATTGAGCTGCGCAATATTATGGTTGTCTCCCACGGTAAAGGCGCCGAAGGGCGGGTTCTAGGCACCGTACTGAACAAAGGCAACAACGACGCGACCGTCACCTTCAACTTCCCCTCCGGGGCGAAAACCGTGAACGTCCCCAAGGGGCAGCAGGTGCGCCTGGAACAGGACGACCATAAGCTCGTGATCCCGCAGGTGGCGCCACAGCCCGGAGAAACCCTGAGCAACACGCGTGTATCCGTGGGCGATGCATCGGGCACCCTGAACATCCCCGTCATGGACGGCACCCTCAAAGAGTACAAGCCGTACCTGCCTGGTAATGCGAACGCTTCAGCCAGCGCCTCCCACACCGGTGCCCCATCCGCGAGTCATGCAGCGACCCCCAGCGGCAGCGTGAGCCCCTCCGCTGTACCCGAGACCCCACGCGCATCACACGATGCCACCAGCGGGCGCACCCCAGAGGCGACCGCCGAAACCAGCCAGGCACCCACCCTGAGCCTGGCCCCGGGGGCGACGGAAGAACCCACCGGTGCGGAGCAGTCCGCCTCAAGCGCCTCACCCCAGCGTTAGAACAGTTCAGCGGCTGGTTATAGAAAAACACCTAAAACAGAACAACGGCGGGTGCCCGCCAGCAGGTTGTTGCATCCTGCGGCTGCGGCACCCGCCGTTTACGGTGTGGTACCACTGGGGCTACGCCTCAAACTTATATCCCAGCCCGCGCACCGTCACCACGTACCGGGGGGAAGAAGCCTGCGGCTCAATTTTGGAGCGAAGACGCTTAATATGCACATCCAGAGTCTTCGTGTCCCCCACATAGTCGGCGCCCCACACCTGCTCAATCAGGGAGGCGCGCGTCATCACCCGCCCCGCATTCCGCAGCAGAATCTCAAGAAGCTCGAACTCTTTCAGCGGCATCGAAACCTCAACACCGTCCACAGTCACCACATGCCGCTGCACGTCCATCCGCACCGGCCCAGCCACCAGCGGCGCACGGCTCTCGTCCTCTTCAGGGTCCCCGCCGCTGCGGCGGCGAAGCACAGCCCGGATGCGCGCAATCAGCTCACGCGAAGAATACGGTTTTGTCACATAGTCGTCAGCACCCAGCTCAAGGCCCAGCACCTTATCAAGCTCAGTATCTTTGGCAGTGAGCATAATAATCGGCACAGAAGAAACCGCCCGCAGCTGTTTACACACCTCAAGCCCGGACTGCCCCGGGAGCATCACATCCAAAAGCACCAGGTCGGCGCCTTCACGTTCGAAAGTGGGCACCGCCTGCAGCCCGTTATCCACCACAACAGGCGTGAAACCCTCCCGGCCCAGTAGGTACGCCAAGGGGTCTGAGAGAGCTTCCTCATCCTCAACTATCAGGATTTTCACCGGGGTCTATACCTCCGCTTAGGGTTCGTGACGGCTACTACCATTATGCCGTATACGCCCCGACGACCGCTGCCGCCCCAGCTGCCCTAAACCGCCGTATCGGCAATCGGCAGGGACAGCGTGAACGTGGACCCCTGCCCCGGCACCGACTGCACCGACACCTGCCCGCCGTGCTGCCCCATCACATGTTTGACGATGCTCAACCCCAGGCCCGTGCCGCCGGTCTGGCGTGAACGCGCCGCATCAACACGGTAAAACCGCTCAAAGATGCGCGCCTGCTCTTCCTCCGGGATGCCCGCGCCCTGGTCAGTCACCGAAATGTTCAGGGTGTCTCCCTCACGTTCAACCAGCAGATCCACCCGGGTTTTTTCGGGCGAGTACCGCACCGCGTTTTCCACCAGGTTGTGCAGGGCGGTCCCCAGCAGCTCAGGGTCGGCGTACAGCTCACCGCTGTAGTGCACCTGAGCCTGCAGCACAATGCTTTTCGCTTCGGCCGCTAACCGGTTGCGGTCAAGCGCCTCGTTCACCAGCGCATCCGTAGATACCAGGGTGCCGCGGGCAATCACATCCGCTGACTGCAGCCGAGACAGCTCAATAATATCCCGCACCAGCGCCGAGAGCCGCTGCGATTCACGGCGAAGCCTGCCCGTGAAGTACTCAATCGCCTGCGGGTCGTCGGATGCCTCCTCAATAGCCTCAGCCAGCAGGCCAATAGCGCCCACCGGGGTTTTCAGCTCATGTGAAACGTTGGCCACAAAATCATTGCGCACACGCTGCACACGCGAAATTTCGGTGCGGTCATCGGCCAGCACCAGCATGTACTCATCCCCCACCGGCGCCACCCGCAGGTCAATGACCAGCGTCTCGCCCTCGCCGCGGTCCACTTCGACCTCCTGCTCGACGAAAATACCCCGGTGCCGCACGGTGCGGATCATCTCGGACAGTTGCTCAGAAACTACCGTGTGCCCGCGCACCAGGCCCATCGCGTAGGCCCCGGGGGACGCCTGCGCCACGCCGCCGACCTCATCAACCACCACGTAGGCGCGGCCAATCACCGCGAGCACCTGCGCCGCTCCGTCACTCAGGGCGGGCTCAACCACACTATTATTCGCCCACTCACGTTCGCTGCGGCGCAGAAAGCTCATGCTCACAGCACCCAGCAGCAGGCCAATAATACCCGATATGAGAATAACCAGGGCGGCTCCCCCTCCTTCCTAACGTCGCCGTTGTCAGATGTCCGCCGGTGCGGGCCAGCAAAAACATGAAACCCGCCTCCTACGTCACACATTATCCCGAGGAGACGGGCTTCACGCCTACAAATCAGTTGGTGAGAGTTTACTTACCCTGGTTGGCGACGGCCGCAATCGCGTCCTTCGCAGCTTCAGGGTCAAGGTACTCGCCCGGCTTGATGGGCTTAAAGTTCTCATCCAGCTCGTAGTACAGCGGGATACCGGTCGGGATGTTCAAACCGGCAATATCCTCATCGGAGATATTCTCCAGGTGCTTCACCAGCGAGCGCAGTGAGTTGCCGTGCGCCGCCACCAGCACAGTCTTACCCTCAGCAAGATCAGGCTTAATATCGGATTCCCAGTACGGGAGCATACGGCCCAGAACATCCTTGAGGCACTCGGTGCGGGGTGCGTTCTCAACATCGGCGTAGCGGGGGTCGTTCGCCTGCGAGTAGGGGTCGTTATCGTCCAGCGGCGGAGGCGGCACATCGTAGGAGCGGCGCCAAGTCATGAACTTCTCGTCACCGTATTCTTCACGGATCTCAGACTTGTTCTTACCCTGCAGAGCACCGTAGTGGCGCTCATTCAGGCGCCAAGTGCGTTTGACCGGGATCCACAGGCGGTCAGCCGCGTCTAGAGAAATATTTGCGGTGTTAATAGCGCGTCGCTGCAGGGAGGTGTGCACAACATCCGGCAGGATGTGGCGCTCTTTCAGCAGCTCACCGCCGCGCTGAGCCTCAGCACGGCCCTTATCTGTCAGATTAACATCAACCCAGCCGGTGAACAGGTTCTTCTCGTTCCACTCAGACTGGCCATGGCGAAGGAGTACTAGTTTATAAGTCATACCCCTATTCTTCCACCCCCAGCGCGGCTTGTCATGCTTTAAGACGCTTAAAAGCCGGGGTGCGGGCACATTACGGCACAAATGCCGCTACCCACACCCGCACGAATCACCGCACCCGGCAGTACCCCACTATGGCACCAGTTACAGGCGGCGCCGGACGCTGGGGTGCACATTCGTCAAAAACACCATCGCAATGGTGATGGCGATCAGCTCAAACAGGAGCATGCTGCTCATCATCCCGCCCCTCAGCACCAGCCACAGCATCAGCACCGAAAACAGGGCCGAACCGCCGGTAAGCCCCATCCAGAACCCCTTAGTGCGTTTATCGTGGAACTTATAGGCGTTCGGGGCTGCCGCAGCCGCCTGCACAAACGCCCACACGCAGGTGGCAGCGGCGGCTACTGACAACACCAGATCCGCCCAGTACATGAACAGCATCACCAGCTGAATCGGGGACATTAAGCGATCTCCTTCAACGCATTGACCAAATCGTCGTACAGGTCATCCACATTCTCGATCCCCACCGACAGGCGCAGCAAAGACTCCGGAATGGAATCCGGCTCATTACCGTGACGACGGCGGCGCTCCACCAGCGACTCCACCCCACCCAAGCTTGTGGCCGGGGTCCACAGTTTCAGTGCCTCAACCACGCGTTGGGCACCAGCCGCATCCGTATTCAGCACCACGCACAGCACCGCACCGAACCCGCCGGTCATCTGCTTCTTCGCCAGCTCATGCCCCTTATCAGTGGGCAGTCCCGGGTAACGCACCTGCACCACAGCCGGGTGCTCCCCCAGCCGCTCAGCCAGCACCTGCGCATTCGCCATGGAACGCTCAACCCGCACCGCCAAAGTACGCAGCCCACGCAGCCCCAGCCACGCCTCCATAGGCCCGGCAATCGCCCCGTTTGTGATGCGGTGGTGCAGCATCGCCTGGTACAGCGCCTCGTTCGAGGTGACGCTCACGCCCAGCAGCACATCCGAATGACCCGCCAGGAACTTAGTAGCCGAATGCACTACCACATCCGCCCCGAACGACAGCGGCCGCTGCACCAGCGGAGTGGAGAACGTATTATCCACCGCAGAAACCACACCCAGCCGTTTCGCAGCCGCACAAATTGCGGGCACATCCCCCACCTCAAGCATGGGGTTCGTGGGGCTCTCAATCCAGATGAGCGCCTTCGGGGCGGCATAGTCAACAGTGCCGGGGGTGACACCGGTACGGGCTGCCGCATCCTCAAGGGCAGCAATAACAGAGGCGGTATCCTCAAGGTCATAACGCACCACCTCAGCGATACCGCGGCGCTCAAGATCCTTACACATGGTCACCGACGCCATATAGGCGTGCTTCGGCACCAGAATAACGGAACCAACCGGCACCAAGTCGATCACCGAAGCAACCGCCGCCATACCCGAAGGAAACAGCAGACCCGGCTGGGTGGCGCCCTCAAGGCGGGCAACGACTTCTTCCATTCCCTCCCACGTATCATTCGCGAACCGCGCATACACGCGGTCATTCACCGTATCAACCGTGTCAGTGCCACGGTAGGTGGAGGAAAGAATAATGGGCGGGTTCACCGGCGCATCATGCTCATGCGCGGGACGCCCGCCGCTTACAACAAAAGTATCGGCAGAGAAACGTTCAGAAGTCATACCCTTAAGAGTGGCACAGGTTCACGCATCCCGGCCCTGCCACAAGGCCACAAGGTTTTACACGGCTGTAACCTGCCCCGAGACCGCAAACACCCCGCACCCCGCGCGGACCGGGCAGGCGCGGTACCCTAGATAGGGTGAAGGATTCTCTGAGTTACACCCCCGGCGCCGCAGACCACCCGCGTGTGAGTGACGGCACCGCAACCGGGCTTTTTATCGTCTTTGAAGGCGGCGACGGCTCCGGCAAAACCACCCAGCTGTCCCTGCTCGCTGATGCGCTCACCGCCCGCGGGTACACCGTGATCACCACCCGTGAACCCGGCGGAACCGAGATCGGGGAGAAACTGCGGGACCTCGTGCTCAGCAACAGCGGCGACCCGGTTGATGCCCGCACCGAGGCTCTCATCTTCGCTGCCTCCCGCGCAGCACACGCGGCGCAGAAAATCCGTCCTGCGCTCGCCGCCGGGGCGGTTGTGCTCAGCGACCGGTATATTGACTCGTCTGCCGCGTACCAGGGGGCGGGGCGCAGCCTGGGGGTGGAGAACATCATTGACCTTAGCCGCTGGGCCACCAGTAACCTGCTGCCAGATACCACCCTTTTCCTTGAGGTGCCGCCCACAGCAAGCGAGCAGCGTGTGAGCGTACGCGGCACCACCGACCGTATCGAAGCCGAAAACACACAGTTCAAGGCCCGCACCCACACCGCTTTTACCGACCTGGCGCACGCCGAAACAACCGGCCCGCACACTATCATTGACGGCTCAGGCACCATTGAGCAGGTGCACGAGCGGGTGCTTGCCGCCATCACGCCGCTACTTGCTCAGCGGTCACTGCCGCGCGAAAACACCGCACCGACTAAGGAGGCGCTGTGAGCCTGTGGGACGCCCTCCTAGCGCCTGAGCCCGTGACGGCGCAGCTACGGCAAGATGCCTCTTCCCAGGCGCCCACACACGCCTGGCTTTTTACCGGCGGGGCGGGCTCGCTCAACCGGCAGGCCGCCTCCGTTTTCGCCGCAACCCTGCTCTGTGACCAGCCCGACCCGGCAGACCGGGGGTGCGGTACCTGCCGGGGGTGTGTGACCGTCATGAACGGTTCCCACGCCGACTTCACACATTTCCGTACCGAGGCGGTGAGCATCAGCATTGATGAGGCACGTGAACTGGTTCTCAAAGCCCAAGACCGCCCCTCGGTGAGCCGCTGGCGTGTGATTCTGCTGGAAGACACCGAACGCATGCCTGAGCGCACCTCCAACGTGCTGCTGAAAGCGATTGAGGAGCCGCCGCCGCACACGATCTGGCTGCTGACCGCCCCCTCCCCCGCCGATGTGCTGGTCACCATCCGTTCACGCTGCCGCCCCGTACAGCTGCCGGTGCCGCAGGCACAGGCGATCGCCGCGTACCTTGAAAGCACAGGGGTTGAGGCGGGGCTGGCCCACCGCGCCGCCGCCCTCAGCCTCGGTGACGCCGAGGTGGCGCACCGGCTGGCAACGGTACCGCAGGCGCTGACCCGCAGGGAGGATCTTGCGCGCCTGCCGTTGCGTATCCGCACCCTATCGTCGGCAATGGAGGCGGCTGAGCGGCTGATTTCGCTGGCTGAGCAGGATGCCGCCGACGCGACGCAGCAGCGTGATGCCGCCGAACGCGCCGAGCTGCTGGCGATGCTGGGCATCGCTGAGGGTGAGCGGGTGGCCCCGACCCTGCGGGCTCAGGTGCGTCGCTTGGAGGAGCAGCAGAAGCGGCGGGCGCGGCGCATCCAGACCGATACGCTCATCCGCGCGGTGGCCGATATTCAGACGGTTCTGCGGGATGCGCTAACCCTGCAGCTGGGGGCGCAGGCCCCTCTGCTGAACGAGTATCTGCGGGAGCCGCTGCAGGAGTACGCGGCGCGCACCAGCCCCGCGCAGACCCTCTCAGATGTTCAGGCGGTTGAGACAACCCTGCGGCGGCTACGCACTAACGCGAACGCCCGCCTGGCTTTGGAGGCCCTCATGAGCAGGTTCGTGCGGTAGCTACTGCGCCTGTCCCCAGCGGCCGCGCGTGCGCACCCCGTCAAGCAGCACATTCAGGTGGGGTGCCAGGCGCGGCAGGTTCCACACCGGGCGTGCGGAGATGTCCTGCACAATATAGTCGTCAAGGTTAATTCCGGCCTGCCGCGCATTGTGCTCAAACCGTTCTATATCCTCATAGGCGTGCGGCGAGTGTTCAAGTTTCTCCGCTGTTTTCAGGTAGTCCACGAGCACCGGGATTGAGCGGGCGCGTTTCGTGGCGGAGTACCCGGGCGCCTTGATTTTGACCATATAACCTGTAGAGTCGCGGATAACCCAGCCTTCAGCGTTGCTTGTGCGCGCATCCTGGAGCAGGCGGGTGAAATCGGCATCATTCTCTAAAACAATTTCTTCGACCACTGCGATACGCACGGGGCCATGCTCCTTGGTGGGGCGCGGCTGTGCGAAGGCCTGCGGGGAGAGCCACAGGTTTTCAAAGCGGGCCGGTTTCACGCTGAACTGCGCGGTGTTCGCCACCAGATCAAGCAGGTAGAGCGTGACCTGTTCGTAGGGCACAATGTGCGGGTCGCGGAACGGATCGACCACCTCAACAGTCAGGGAGGAATCCATGCGGGTGAGCGCCTCAGTGAGCCGGGTGAGCTCTTCCTCGGTGAGGGCCGCGCGCAGGATGCTCTCGGCGTGGCGGCTGTAGGCGGTTGCCCCGCCTTTACTGTAGACAGTCAGCACACCGTCGAAAACCGTAATAATCGCCAGGTACCCGTTTTCTTTGGCGCGCGCAACAGCCGGGTAGGCGAGGCGTTTGCGAACTTGTGCCTCACTCTCGTGCCCGGGCTCGTCCATATTGAAGAATTTTTCGTACCCGCGCCCCACAATTTTGCCGGTTTCGGCGTGAATAAACAGCCCGCGCGCTTTGGCGGTGGTCTTATCCCAGGCGCCTTTGTAGAAGGCTTTGCGCGTGAAGTTGCACGCGAGCACACCCGCTGGTTCGGTGGCGCGCACGTTCACGTTGGGGTTGGCGCGCATTTCCTCTAGCAGGCGATGCCCGTCATTGAGCGGTTCTGCGGCACCGTTTGCGGCGCTTTTTGAGGCGCCCGCCGCCCTACTCCCCGAGGCGTAAGGATCGGGGACGAGGGAGCTCGATGGAATTTTCACGATTTCATGCTTCCACACGGCTTTCTCAGGTGCCCCGGATACGCTATCCTCACGGCTGAACACCACGGCACTCAGCTCACCGCCGGTATATTCAACGCTGCTTTCTAACGGAATGAGATTACTGTATCCTTCCGAACCGAGCGCCGCCGGGCGGTGACCGTAAATTTGGGTGATACCGGCGGCCCGGCTCAGGTCGTTGAGCGTGTCTTCGTAACCCGCGTACTGGGTTTTACCCGCCCGCGCCTGCGGGTACGGATTAGAACCCAAATAGAACGTTTCATCTGCATACAGCCCCGTGAGGTACCCCTCCCCTACGCCTTCCAGCGTGCGATGGGAATCCGCGAAGAGCTGCGGTGCAACCCCGGCGTGGGTCACGAAATAACGCTCCTGCCCGAGAGTAAAGGGCATCATATTCACGGCGGTGTTGAGCATAGCGACCACCCGGCTGTTGTACACGCCGTGGGCGGCGAGAGCATCCAGGGTTTCGCGGGCGTCACGGTAGCGGCGCACTCCCCGGATAGTGTGCATGATGGAGCGTTCGTGGTTGCCCATCACGAGGTGCACGTTGGGCAGGGTGCCAAGGGCTGGTTCGAGAATGTCAAAGACTTTTTCGGGGTTTTGCCCGCGGTCGAAGAGGTCACCGGCGAATATCCAGCAGATGTTTTCATCGCTCAGCCCGGTTTCGGGTGAGAGGGCGCTGATAAGCTTTTCGAGTTCGTTACCCATGCCCTGAATATCGCCGACCACGACTACTTTATGGTAGTTATCGAGCGCACGCACCGGGGTGAAGAGCTCGGTAAAAACCTGGTCGGGGGCGATGTACCCGGCGACCACATCCCGGTAGTTTTTGAGGGTTCTACGCCAGTTCTCGCGCAGCTCGCGGTGGTTGTTGTAGGCAGTCTCAATAACCTCTTTGGGTACGCGCTTGGTGTATTCGCGGGTTCTGTTGCGCCCATACAGTTCGTCGAGGGTGAGTTCGCCCTGAAAATCGACAAGGTATGCGGTGTAACAGTATTTGCGCGCGAATTCGAGGAAGGTTTTCATGTTGCGCAGCAGCACGTTCATATTGTCGATAAATACGGTGTTGCCGTGCCGCATGTTTTCTTCCACGCAGTCGTTTACCCGGCGGATAGCTTTCGATTCGGCACTGGTGTTTTGCGATAGGGCTAGTGCGGGCTGATTATCGAGCGTGTAGGTGATGTATCCGCATTTGCGGCGCTCAGCGTCCCAGGAATGCGTCAGGTCTGCGAGCTCAGGATGCGCGGCGATCCAGGTGCTCTTACCGGCGCCCGCCGCACCGGCTAAGAGGAAGATTTTACGTGCCATTACTATTATCTTTTCGTCATCTTTGTGTAGTGGTTGGTCTATAGTGTTTTAGACCTTACCGGGTTACCCGGGCTGGTTCAACATATAAGGTCGTTGGGGTGAGCTATTTAAGGTATCGCAACACGTGCTTGAAGATGCTGTTCTTCACCTTTCAGCCACTCACAGTTTTAATCCGCGGCACATGCATTTCAGCCTATAGGCAAGCGTAGGCACACTAATATTATTGAAAACCTGCGCTTAATATAATTTTGAGCGGAGCATTAGAAGTATTTCCTTCGGGGATCTTCAAAAGAACCAATAAATGTTAAATCATTGTATAATTTGCCCGGAGTATCCTCATGAAAAACTGCGTTTCCATAATAATATAACGAATTTCCTTCGGTTACCCCTTTAGCTTTGGCCGCCGCAATAACCTTTTCAGTAGCCGCCCGAGAATGAGTCGCCACTTCTTCAGCCAGAACTTCGACGGGAACAATTTCATGATTCGCTGTTCGATACGCACCAAAGAAATCAGAGTCAATAAAAGAGGTTCCAAAATCCCTGCACGCCGGACAACCTGATCCCAGATATTCCATACCTTCCGTGTATTCATTAAAATCTTCATATGACTTCATGGATATTCCCATCCACACCGAAATCATTCCCCGAACCGTGTCATCAATCATACTATCATTCCTAAATATTTACCACGCATTAATCAATAAATATTTTCTATTTTGAATAATTTATGAAATATTTTTCAGTTACGTTACACACCCACAATCTTACAGTCTTTCAAAAAGTAAATTATATACGCAAGATTGTGTTTCTTCAGTGAAATCTTCATCCTCAATTTTTACCGGTAGTTTGCTATTTAGAACAAAGCCATCAAGAAGGATTATATTATGTTGTTGAAATAAAGTTATTAATGGCAAATCCTCGATACTAATATCAGGGGATTGATGCGACAAATAGTGTCCGGATTTATATCGTTGTGCCACAGCATACCTACCTACCAGGGAAAGGCTCACCCCATACCTATTCTTTTCGTCTCGCCGACTGGTTATTGTCCAGTCCAAACATGAGGAATAATTTAAATCCGACAGATCAGAAACTATGTATTGCGCTTCTACAGCATTTAGAAACTCATCATACATACCCTCATTAATTCTCTTACCAACAAAACTAAAATTTGGGCGCTCCGGGTTCTCATATGAGTTTAGAACGTCATGACATATTTTTATTAAAACTTTCTCCCTATTACTCATAGAACACCTAACCTCTGATACTTCTCATTTTCCTAATGTTTTCGGCGAATTTCTGGTAGGCCATGGCTGCATACTATTTACCTATACATTGGTTAAGTTCTGCCTTCAGCTTGGGTGACACCTTTTTCGAGACAGAGCGTAAGGTTTCTTTATAGTTTCTACTATCCACGTTACGGATGGTCCACATAAGTTTTCTATGGAAAGAGTAAAAACTATTGAGTGCTAACCAATCATATTTTAGATCAAAACATTTTATTAATACCGGGACTGCTGACGCATCTCCATAGCAGCCAATAATATCTACAATGTCTTCTTGCCTGCTATGCCACCCTTCGCATAATAATTGCTTATACACATTAAGCAAAAATTTGTCTTTTTTCAACAGCCCCGAAAGCACTATACAAAATTCGATTCTGTCACCATCTTTATTTTTAATCCCATCTTCAATATATTCATGAAGAAAATCCAAAATGTCAATGTCTCTGCCAGAAATAGATTCGTTAATAAAATAACTAATTTCTTGATAGCTAGATTCCCCTCCGATAAATGAATCCATCAGAGTATCGAGGCCTTCAAAAACGTCTTGACTATTCATCACATACCCTCCTCGTATTGTATAAGTTATAGTTATCTAAGAATATTTACATTTTACCTGATGTGAAGTACTTTGATGCACACAAGCACAGAGCCTCTTTCCACCTCTCTTCTCTTAGCTAAGTTCCAGGGCCCAAGCTGGCTACTGCCTGTTCTTGTATTCTTGTATACGCTCAGACATTGTACGAAAATCAAGTACTCCTTCAGGGTAGTCTTCAAAAAACATGCTTAGCCACATCTCAAATGCACTGGGTTTTGCAAAAAATCCATATATACGACCACTTTTAACTAGCGTATCGTACGTATCAAAACTAACACTTTTCGCATTCCCCTTACTCATAACCTGAGAATTCTGATAAGAATAGGATACGTTCCACGCTAGATATATAGCCAAATCTGGGAATATAATGCCTTCCGATTCTAAGTCGATATTTCCGATATATTTCCATGTATTATTATCAATATTCATTTCATCACAGGCGCTATACATTTTAAACCCTTTGTGAAGCAAAATATTGACGTCGCTTATTTTATTCTTAGAAATATAATTAAAAATCCCGAAATTCTTTTCAGAGATAAGACAGGCATACACATACTTCCCTTCTGGCAGAAGAATCTCATATACGTTTCCATATTTCTTGTTACTTAGCATCTTTAATAACCATCCTGCATATGTAAAATCCCAAAATATACTACCCGACTCTTCGTGCCTTTTATGCCACGTATCCAGAGATTAAATCCTGCCGGGAATCGCATACCATAGTCTAATATGTCTCATACACTTCCCAAGAGAAACTTTTATCGTCGCATGGAATCCTACCGAGCCTAAAATATTCCCTCACACAGCTAAACGCCAGGTATTCGGGGATAACATATTTAACCTCATATGGCCCATACTGCCCTCCGGCTTTCATGTTCTCTGTATCTATAGAGTTCACTTGTTCGTCTTCTGGACACAATAAGTTAAACCCTCTCAGCTGTCCTTCGCTGTGTGCTTCCTGCCCGAACACTAGGTAGGCTCCTCGGCCACCAGAGATAGTTAAATAATCATCATCAATTTTTCCATGAAGAATTAATTCTGTATGTACCTTTGAGTCTAGTCGCCGCAGCGTTTTGGTGAGTTCTTCCTGAGATTTTATGTCAAAGGTTTCCTCTTGCCTGCGCGTCCCCTGCCATTGATCGATGGTAGCTTTCATCTTCACCGCCTGATATGTGCTATCTGAGGTAGGAGGGGCATTCATTTGGGCTAGGGAAACTATTCAGAAACCTTTAGCATAAGCCCAGCACCTCTGCAGAAGGAGAACGGATAAAGAAACCCTCTTCCGTTTGCTCCCCTAGTTTCTGAACCCGTGCACCGGTGAGGGGATCCTGCCGCAGCGGGCGATGAACGCCTCTGAGGATGGTGTATGCACCGGCATGATCGGGGCGCGCCCCAGCAGCCCACCGAACTCGACGGTATCTCCCACGCCCAGGCCGACGGCGGGGATGACGCGCACGGCGGTGGTCTTGTGGTTCATCACGCCGATTGCAGCTTCATCGGCGATCATGGCGGCAAGCGTCGCGGCGGGAGTGTCACCAGGTACTGCGACCATGTCCAGCCCAACCGAGCAGATCGCGGTCATTGCTTCTAGCTTATCGAGCGTAATATGCCCTGCGGCGGCGGATTCGATCATGCCGATGTCTTCGGAGATTGGGATGAATGAGCCAGATAACCCGCCCACATGCGAGCAGGCCATGAGCCCGCCCTTTTTCACCGCATCGTTGAGCAGGGCGAGCGCTGCGACTGTGCCGTGGGTCCCCACGGTTTCCAGCCCCAGTTCTTCGAGGATGTGCGCCACGGAGTCCCCGATTTCGGCGGTGGGGGCTAGTGAGAGGTCAACAATGTTGAAGTACACTCCCAGGCGTTCGGCGGCGAGGCTGCCAACCAGCTGCCCTACACGCGTGATTTTGAAGGCTGCCTGTTTAATGGCTTCGGCGCATGCGTCGAATCGTGCCCCGCGTACTTTGTGGAGGGCGCGGTGTACCACACCGGGGCCGGAGACGCCCACTGAGATGGTGGTGTCTGCTTCTTGCACACCGTGGAATGCGCCAGCCATAAAGGGGTTATCGCTCACGGCGTTGGCGAAGACCACGAGTTTGGCGCACCCGAACCCGTTGGTGTCTGCGGTGAGGTCGGCGGTTTCACGCACCACCTCACCCATGCGTTTAACGCCGCTCATGTTAATGCCGGCGCGGGAGGAGCCAATGTTTACTGAGGAGCACACCACGTCGGTTTCGGCGAGCGCGGTGGGGATGGAGTTCATGAGCGTGTTGTCGGCGGGGGTTGCGCCTTTGTCGATGAGTGCGCTGAACCCGCCGATAAAGTTCACGCCCACGGCTTTTGCTGCGGCGTCGAGGGTGCGGGCGTATTCGATGTAGTCGTTTTCGCTGCTGGCTCCGGCGATGACGGCGATGGGTGTGACGGCGATGCGTTTATTCACGATGGGGATGCCCAGCTCGGCTTCGATTCCTTCGCACACGCTCACCAGGTTTTTGGCGCGGGAGGTGATTTTGTCGTAGATTTTTTGGCGGGCTACCGCGCCGTTGGAGTCGGCGCAGTCGAGCAGGGAGATGCCCATGGTGACGGTGCGGATATCTAGTTTTTCTTCCTCGATCATGCGTAGGGTTTCGAGGATATTGTCGTTCATCATGCGGTTGGGGTCCCTTGGGCGCGTTAGATGGTGTGCATGGTTTTGAAGATCGCTTCTGCCTGGATGCGGATCTGAACTTTTTGTGCGTGTTCGACGGGGATCATGGCTTCTTGCAGGTCGATGAGGTTCTGCTCGTTTTCATCGAAGGAGCAGTGCATGATCATGGTGAAGTATTCACCCATAATGGTTTGGGAGACGTCGAGGACGTTCACGTGGCGTTCTGCGAGGGTGTTGGTGACGGCGGCAATGATGCCTTCGTGGTCGATGCCGGTGACGGTGAGGATGATTTTCACGGTGATTCCTTACGGTGGTGGCATGGTTTCTGGGCAGGATAGTTTTTTAGGAATTGTAACGTATCCCGGTTGATATGGAGACCCGCAACACACCGCTGGGTGGTTATTTGCCTGCTTTTAGGCCCCGCCCTGCCGTGGCGTGCCAGCCCTTATACGTACTGGGCGATGTACAGTTCACCGCTGCCTGTGATGGTCACGGGGGTGGGGTCCCCCGCGTGCAGTACGGATTCGGTGCCGCCAAGGGTGTAGTCTTGGCCTGCGCCGGTGACGGCACCGGCAATGGTGATAGTGATGGTCCCGTCCACTACCAGTGCCGCTGAGGTTCCTTCAAAGACGTAGTCGATGGTTTCTTTCGGTGCCACCTGGATGCGGGTTACACTCATCCGCTCATCCCACATGGTGTATTCGCCTACGGCGGCGTTATCGGGGGTGGGCCGCTGAATTTCGGGGGCGTCTTGGGAGTCGCCCAGCACCCGAATCAGTTCTTCGGTGTCAATATGTTTGGGGGTCAGCCCGGCGCGCATGACGTTATCGGAGGGGTTCATGAGTTCGATTGCGGTCCCCGAGACGTAGGCGTGCACCTGCCCGTCGGGGGTGAAGGCGGAGTCACCGGGTGCTAGGTGCACCAGGTTCATGACGAAAGCCACCAGCAGGCCGCGGTCACCGGGGTATTTGTGCGCTACTAGGTTCACCAGCTCTATAGCGTCAAGCACGGAGGGGGCCGCTTTACGCCGTGTTTGCGCGAGTTTATGGGCGGTGGCCGCCAGCTGATCCACGGCTTGGGCGGCTTCGGGTTCGGGCATACGAATAATGGCGGTCAGCAGCTCTTTGGGGGCAAGGTGCGCTCTGTCAGCCAGCCAGGACGCGTTGAATGCTCGGGCAAGATTTTTGAGCTGCTCGGCGGGTCGCACACCGGTAAGCACCCGCATGTTGGTGAGGGCGATCACGGTCTCAGGTTTGGAGTAGCGGTCTTTGTAGTTGCGGTGCGGTGCATCTAAGGGCACGCCACGGGCCTGCTCGTCCTCGAACCCTGCGGCGGCCTGCTCGTCGGTGGGGTGCACCTGGATAGACAGGGGGGCGTCAATCGCCAGGATTTTGAAGAGGAACGGGAACCAGTCGCTGTTCCGGTCGGGGCGCAGGAACCTGCCGGGCTGCTGTGCAACCAGTTCGTCAAGCTGCTGCTCAGAGCCGTCAACGGTGGCAACCGACGGGGCGGCCGGGTGCGCCCCTACCCACACTTCAGCCTCGGGCTTGTCAGTGGGCACGGGCACCCCACGCATACGACCCAGGATGCTGCGCGAACCCCATGCATAGTTCTGAATCTTATTTTTCAGACGGAAAATTTCGCCCATGCGCGTGTGTATCCTTTCACGAACCGCCCTGACGGCCTAAAACTGAGTGATGGAAAACCTACAATATCTATGGAATTCCCAGCGTTTCTTCCCCAATTATAGAGGGATATTAGTTGGCCTTCCCGTTAGAATGAGGGGGTGACTACTATCAATCTACATGACTCGTTCAAAGCCTACGATGTTCGCGGTATCGTGGGCGAGACCATTACCGCTGAAACCGTGAAGGCAACCGGCGCCGCTTTCGTTGATGTGCTCGGCCTGGCTGGTCAGACTGTTCTGGTGGGCGGTGACATGCGCCCCTCCTCCCCCGAATTCATGGATGCATTCGCTGAAGGTGCCACCGCACGCGGCGCAAACGTCCAGAAAATCGGTCTCATCTCAACCGATGTGCTCTACTTCGCGTGCGGTGTTGAGAACGCTGCGGGCGTTACTTTCACCGCAAGCCACAACCCCGCCGAGTACAACGGCATGAAAATGGCTAAGGCCGGGGCGGTTCCTGTATCCTCCGAAACCGGTCTTTTCGATATTCGTGATCTTGCGCAGAAGTACCTTGACGAAGGCTCTATCCCTACCGTTGAGATTCCCGGCGTCGTCACCGAAAAGGACGTTCTCAAAGCCTACGCTGAGTACTTGCGTCAGCTCGTAGACCTCTCCAGCATCCGCCCCCTCAAGGTTGTTGTGGATGCGGGTAACGGTATGGGCGGCATGACCACCCCCGCCGTCTTGGGGGATGCTCTTCTTCCCGCGCTTCCGCTTGAGATTGTGCCCCTCTACTTTGAGCTCGACGGCACTTTCCCGAACCACCCGGCTAACCCGCTTGAACCCGCCAACCTTGTCGATCTGCAGAAAGCGGTTGTTGAGCACGGCGCAGACATCGGCCTTGCCTTTGACGGCGATGCCGACCGCTGCTTCGTGATTGACGAGAAGGGCAACGCGGTCACCCCCTCCGCCATTACCGCGCTCGTGGCAGAGCGTGAAATCGCGCGCGCTAAGGCGGAAGACAATGAGCAGCCGGTTATTATCTATAACCTCATCACCTCCAAGGCCGTACCCGAACTCGTCGAAAAGCTCGGTGGGCGCGCCGTGAAAACCCGTGTGGGTCACTCCTTCATCAAGGCAGTCATGGCTGAAGAATCCGGTATTTTCGGCGGTGAGCACTCTGCGCACTACTATTTCAAGGATTTCTTCAACGCAGACACCGGCATGCTCGCCGCGATGCACGTGCTCGCGGCCCTCGGCGGCGGTCACCAGGCGCTCTCCGAGATCAGCGCCAGCTACTCCCCCTATGTGGCATCTGGTGAGATCAACTCCGAGATTGAGGACAAGGCAGCCGCTGTGGACCGTGTACGCGCGCACTACGCTGGCGCGCCCGTAGAGGTCGAGGACTCCGACGGCACCACCTTCACCAACACCGAAGAAGGCTGGTGGGCGAACCTGCGGCCCTCCAACACCGAGCCGTTCCTGCGTCTGAACCTTGAAGCACCGGATACCCCCACAATGGAGCGCGTGCGCGACGAGATCCTGGCTCTGGTACGCCAGTAGTTCTTTGAACTCCATTATTTTGGGCGGATGCCGATTATTATCGGTATCCGCCCTTCTGCTATGCATTATTGGTGCCGGGTTATACAATCACCTTACAGCCCTGGCACGAGCGCATTTGAGCCGCTTTGCCCCGGTAGGCGTGCCGGGCGTGAACGCCAGCGCGAGGGGCTTTGTAGTTTTAACAGGGGTATACCCACTGGATATTTAGGTATAATGTTAGATAGCGGGCACCCCTAAACCGCGAAGCTAGGGGAACCCGCTGAGACGTTACATCGGCTTAGCCGATGGCGTCGATTAGGTCAGCAATCGCTTTGACGAGTTGCGCGAGGGCTTTGATAATTCGCGCAGCCGCCAAAGCGATTTTGCTTTTACCTTTTTTCGGCATTCCGTCTCACCCCCTTTCGGAACTACGACCCTCCACGGCTGATTAGGTCAGAAGTGTTCCGTGGGGTGTAGCCGTGACGGGGGCTTCTTTAGTTTACCTTTGGACATTTAAAAATACTTAAATAAAAATATTGGGGGCTCAACGCCCCCAATATTTTTTGTCTCTCCTCCTGAATATGGGATATTCGTGCAGCGTCAGACGGGTCTCCAAAGCGGCTTCAGTATGTTCTCCAAAGAGCCTTCTTCAGGATGCAGATGCGCACCAGAAGAGGACCGAGACGCCCCTGACGCCAAGAGACGGACTTGCACAGAGACTTCCTGAAGAAGGCGACTATTATCACCCAGCCGCCTCTAAATACTCCAGCACGGGCTACGCTGAAGCAGCCTTTATGAGCGCAGCATCCACTGATCCGGTCCAAAGATCTCATAATTGATATTCTGCGCCGGTACGCCTGCATCCACGAGAGCGGAACGCACGCCCTTCATAAACGGCAGCGGGCCGCACAGGTATACGTTCGCCTCCGCAGGCACGCCCAGCTTCGCAATGTCCACACGGCCACGGTAATCACCAGTTTCTTCGTCTTCTATGAACGAAATGAGCTTACCGTGAGGAAGTTTTTCGACCAGCGCGGTCATTTCATCGCGCAGCGGCCATGTATCAAGGCGACGGTCGGCGTGAACCACAGTCACCTGCCGCTGCGAGCCGGACTCAATCAGCTCATTGAGGAAGCTAATCATAGGGGTCACACCAATACCCGCCGAGAAAAGGTAGAGGGGTGCATCCGCAGAGCCGAAGCCCTCCAGGGTGAGGTCACCGTAAGGGTTGGAAATCTCGACAACATCGCCAATCGTGAGCCCGTGAATGATCGAAGTCATTTCGCCGTTCGGGTCGAGCTTTACGCCGATACGGCGCTGGTTTTTATCGGACGGAAGCAGGGTGTATTGGCGGGGCTGGCGCAGACCATCGCGTGCCTTCGTAATAATGGAAATGTACTGGCCTGCTTTCGCCTCAGTCATGGGGGTTTCATCGGCAGGCTCAAAAGTCAGCACAACCACGTTATCGCCGGTCTCCTGGCGATCAACAACTTTGAAGGGCGCGTGGGTAACATTATTCGCCTGGGACGCGTACAGGCCCCTCTCGATCTTAATGAGGGCGTTCGCCATGAGCCAGTACACTTCGCTCCAGGCGTCCACGACCTCCTCGGTTGCGGCATCGCCCAGGTCTGCAGCAATCGCCTCAAAAAGATACTTATATACGGTGGGGTACTCTTTCTCCTGCAGCCCCAAAGAAGCGTGCTTATGCGCCACGCGGGAAAGTACCTCATCGGGGTAGGAATCGGGATGCTCCACAATGTAGGAGGCAAAAACCGCAATAGACCCGGCAAGTGCTTTCGGCTGGGTGCCCTCAAGCTGAGAAGAACGGGAGAACAGGCCGTCCATCAAATCGGGTCGGGCAGCGAACATCCGCTCGTAGAAGTCAGGGGTAATGTGACCGATACGGTCGGCGATAATGGGCAGTGTTGCCTCAATAATGGGACGTGACTTTTCAGAGAGCATAGGTGCCTTCTTCCGTAAATGATGAAATCCGCCTTAAACGTTTTACACGTAAAGCCTTTTACACGGTAGCACTTCTGACAGGGGCACGCAGGGCTCCCTTGGAATCTGCTTTTGGTGGGAGCGCCCAGAAATACCCGCAGTTTTTATATATCTGCCCCCGCACACTTTTTATATGTTGTATACGAATATTTCTCGGCATAATAACTAACGGTTACTTAGAAGCACAGGTGAAATACTTCTTTAAGTTCGCAGCAGGTGAAATAACTGCAGGGTTTCTTTCATATAGTCGCTGCATGTTTCACGCTTATTGCCGCACGCTACACAGGGTCAGGCAATAACAGGCGGCTCTGTGCTTACCGGGCGGCAGAACCTCGCCGCAACACTGACAATAAGAGGTTTAGAGAACTTCGCGGTCAAAACTCGCAGCCAACGGCCCCAACCCAAGCTCCACAAATACAGGCCCGGCAGGCCTGGCGGGGCCGGGAAGATCCGAAATCACCACATCATCCACCGCCGCATAGAATGCCTCACGCGCATCCGCCAGCACGTTCCGTAAGCGGCAGAAACTATCGAGAGGACAGTTACCGTCCTGATCTTCGCACTCAATCATGGGGATATCCCCCTCGGTGGTACGGAGTACCTGACCCACTGTTGCCTGGCGGCCTTTCGCCGAGAGCAGCACACCCCCGGAGCGGCCTCTGGTGGACTGTAGCAGGCCTTGATTTACCAGGAATGCCACCGACTTTGCCACATGGTTATAGGGGGTTCCCACGCCGTCAGCAATTTTTTGGGTAGAGAGCTTCTGATCAGAGTCTAAGGCGGAGAGAAGCATCATGATGCGTAACGATACGTCTGAAAAGGCTGTAAGCCGCATCGTTCTCTCCTCTCGTATGGGGGCTGGAAGATCACCCTAAAACCTATTAAAGGTGGCACTGGCCATAATCATCTGTGGGAATTGTAGCCCCGACCATACCGTGAAAAAAATTAGGGTCCGCTGCCTAACCATCCCGGCTTTCTGCACCGGCACCCAATTTTTATGATTTGTACATATAGTATATTCCGCATAATTTCGTGGGCGTGGGATTCGCCCCAGCGTGCCACACCTTTTAGCGCAACAGTTCTTTTATAATCCGGTGCCGAGGCTCTTCACACTATACGAAAAATACAGGCACCGGCTGGACAAGCATGGCCCCGGGCAAGGTACCGCCGTTATGCCCAAGGCACAATTCTACAAGGTTTTGTGTCATGTGCGTGTGCAGCCATCAGGTGCCCTGCACGCACTGCGCGGCACCTCGGCAAGACCACAGGTTTCTGCCCTGTTCTCTCGCTGAGGTGCCGCGCGTGGGATGAAGAGTTACTTAGTTCTCAAGCGCTTGCGCTAGTGCGTCACGCTCAGCCTTGACCTCTGCGGGGAGCTTATCGCCGAACTTCGCCAGCCATTCGTCAATGCCGGGCAGCTCAGCCACCCACTCGTCCTTCGAGACAGCGAGTGCCGCATTAAGTTCTTCATCGCTGATGCTCAGGCCGGTCAGGTCGAGATCTTCCTTCGTGGGTACGGTGCCCAGGAAAGTCTGCGTGCCGCCGCCCTTGCCGTCGAGGCGGTCGAAGATCCACTTGACCACGCGGGAGTTTTCACCAAAGCCGGGCCATGCGAAGCCACCGTCGGGGGTGCGGCGGAACCAGTTCACGTAGTAGACCTTCGGCATGTTCTCGGCACCGTGCTTCTTGCCAAGGTCGATCCAGTGCTGGAAGTAGTCACCCGCGTTGTACCCGATGAAGGGAAGCATTGCCATGGGGTCGCGGCGAACCACGCCGACAGCACCCTTTGCGGCTGCTGTGGTTTCGGAGGAGAGGGTGACCGCGCGGAAGACGCCCTGCTCCCAGCTGTCGGACTCGGAGACCAGCGGCACGGTAGTCTTGCGGCGACCACCCAGCACGATGGCGCTCAGCGGCACACCCTCGGGGTCGTAGTACTCGGGGGCGAGCATATCCACCTGGGATGCGGGGGTGCAGAAACGCGAGTTGGGGTGCGCTGCGGGACGCCCCGATTCAGGAGTCCAGTCCTTGCCGGTCCAGTCGGTCAGGTGCGCGGGTGCCTCGTCGGTCTTGCCTTCCCACCATACGGAGCCGTCATCGGTGAGCGCCACGTTGGTGAAGATAGTGTTGCCTTTAGAGATTGCCTTCATGGCGTTGGGGTTAGTGGAGTAACCGGTGCCGGGTGCCACGCCGAAAAGACCCGCCTCGGGGTTAACGACGCGAGCCTGGTGGTTCTCATCAAATTCGATCCACGCGATATCGTCGCCGACCATTTCGGCTTTCCAGCCGTCGATGGTGGGATCCATCATCGCGAAGTTGGTTTTACCGCAGGCAGAGGGGAATGCGGCGGAGATGTAGCGGGTAACGCCCTCGGGGTTGGTGACCTTGAGGATGAGCATGTGCTCAGCCATCCAGCCCTCATCATGACCGATAACCGAGGCGATACGCAGTGCATAGCATTTCTTGCCCAGCAGTGCGTTGCCGCCATAACCCGACCCGAAGGACCAGATTTCGCGGGTTTCGGGGAACTGCACAATGTATTTCTCGGGGTTGCAGGGCCAGGACACGTCTGCCTGCCCGGGCTCAAGCGGAGCGCCTACGGAGTGAAGCGCCTTCACGAAGAAGCCCTGGGTTTCGTCCAGTTTCGCGAGCACATCCTTGCCGATAGTTGCCATAATGCGCATCGAGCACACCACATAAGCGGAGTCAGTAATTTCGACCGCCATCTTGGGGTTCTTCGCTTTCAAAGAGCCCATGACAAAAGGAATGACGTACATGGTGCGCCCGCGCATCGAACCTTTGAAAAGGCCGGTGAGCGTCTGCTTCATCTCCACGGGGTCACGCCAGTTGTTAGTGGGGCCTGCACCTTCTTCGGTCTGTGAGCAGATAAAGGTGCGCTCTTCCACGCGTGCCACGTCGTCGGGGTCAGAGAACGCTGCATACGAGTTGGGGAACTCGTGATCGCTCAGGCGTACGAAGGTGCCTGCATCGACCAGTTCTTGGGCAAGTCGGTTGTATTCCTCTTCGGAACCATCAACCCAGTAGATACGGTCGGGCTCGGTAAGTGCTGCAACCTCGCGCACCCATTCAAGCAGACCGGCATGGGTGGTCGGTGCGTTCTGCAGGTCTTTTTCTAGCTCTGCGGAAAGAGCTCCGCGTGAAATATCAGTCATTGACTTTATTCCCCTTTGAGTTTGTATGCCGGGCACCTTCGCTGGCCAGGCGCGTCTGACTGGTTGGGGCGGTTAAATAACAGCGGCGCACAGGGCCGAGGGGCTCGCACGCCGATGAAATTTTCCACTCCCTCGTGTGTTTACAGAATAGCGCATATACCCTTGTTGTGTGGAACATCTGGGGTGTTTGCGATGCGTATCCCAGATTTTTTGCCGGTGCGTGCGCCACACAGAGGCAAAATATTGCGCTGACCTGGTGCGATACCTCAATAGGCAGACAGGACGCCAACACCGCGACGGGAGTGATTGCCCAGGGGATTGTGCGGCTCGACAGAGCGGGTACGCCGGGGAAGAAAACCACCGTCTTAATTGTGAGCCAATACACTCAATTTCAACTTGCAGTGTGTGAAGGAATCCCGTAGAGTATTACCTGTTGCCGCGACGGATTGAAAAAATTCAAACCACGGAACATGCGCCTGTAGCTCAACGGATAGAGCATCTGACTACGGATCAGAAGGTTGGGGGTTCGAATCCCTCCAGGCGCACACTGTGAAAGCTCTTCCTCTTCATCAGGAAGGGCTTTTTTGATGCCCACCCAACGCACGGCTGTACCTGTGGAACACCAGTAGCGCCACCGCATTCTGAGGCGCAAGACGGCGCGGCAAAAGGGTTCGGTGCTCCATCCGTATGAGTGCGACTGCTTCACGAGATGCCAGTTCGTGCAGTACTGGCTTTACTTCTTTAACCTCGTCAAAAGTTACGTTTCGATAACGAAAGGGTGTGAGTGCGCCCTCCCGCAAGAAACGTGAAGTGAGCAGCGGCAGCGGTACAGCCCAGGAAACCACCCCTATCCCCTGCTGTTGCGGCGGAAAATCTGAGCACACGGGAGAAGATGCACCGGAAAAAGCTCAACCTGCAACAGTTACACAGGAAAAAATTGGTGGCGAATGCACAGTTTTGCCACCAAATCTGTAAAAAAGACCGTACTATGCACCTATCGGAAAAACTATTTTTTGGCTATGAGCCGATTTCATAGCCACAGAACCCCAAAAAAGTTACCCTGGAAAGTGTGTTTGGTATACCGCCCTCGCATCACGATAAGGCGCGAGGTGTATGGGACAGCACCACTTCCGGTGTCGTCCTGATATTGAGGTAAAACTCTAGGGCAGCGACGACAGTAGCACAACCCAAAGTTTATATCCACGCAAGAATACAACTAGTATGCCTACACGCCCTAGGAGGTAGCAGTGGCTACAACCACCCTGCTCATACCGCGAGTAATAGCTCGCCAGCTCACAGAAATCGCCCAACTGGGTAAGTTTAGTGTTTTTCCAGCCACCCCAAAATGTTCGCATTGGGCCGTATATGATTCCCATAAAACGGAGCTCGCCTGCCCGTGTGCACCGCTAGAGCCGGACGCAAAACTACTCATACGCACAATGGCGGCAATTCTTCAAGAAAACTTCGTACCACGTAGTGAACCTTGCGAAACACCTTTTTCCCGAGCGGATACTACACAACAGATAAAAGATACAAAATCCCAAAAAACCGACTATCATACTTCAGCAGAAATACATCAACGTACCGAAGATACAAACCCTCAAAAACAGCAAACTTCACAGCCAACCCCTACACCGTCTCGCCCCACCCCTACCGCCCCAAAGCCCGCCGTCACCGAAGCACAGCAGCGGAACCATCCAGATATTAAGCGGCCAATACCGCAGCCGCCCAGCTCACCGCTGCCGAAGCTGGCGGAAGTATCCAAGGCTGAGCCGAAAACCCCTACCGGCCCCATCCCAAGCCCCACCGCCCTAGCGGGTAAGTTCAAACCGCTCACCTACAAACCGCCAGCCATCGCCGAATACTACGCCACTAAGCCGTCCCGGGGCGCACGGCATGGGGAAGCGGCAGGAGAAAGGGTGTGGCCACTCAAAGAGGTGGAAGCTATCGCACCTTACACAGTGAGCCAAGAGAAACACACCGATTTGCTCGATACCGAGCGGCTCAGCAAAACCCTCGGCGACCAGTATTACCTGCGCGGCACCAAGCGGGACTCGCTGCTGCGCAGGCTGCATAAAACGCAGCACCGCGCCGTTCCCCACCCGGAAGCATCCGGCTCGAAATACCCAGAGATCCGGCCCGAAATGCTCAAACACATTAAAGAGCTCAACCTCGACTACGAAGACATTAAACGGTTTATTGACTGCGGGGTACCCGAAAAAATCAACGGCTGGACCACCCACTACCGGTACGACGACTACCGGGTGGAGCTGAACACCAGCTCGAACACGGTGCTGAATGTTGAAGACGAACGTGACTTCTACGACGAGTTCCTAGACGACACCAGTGAGGAGGAACTGCCGTACACCTTCGCCCCCGCCGTAGAACACTACATGGTGATGCACAGCATCCCGTATAACCGCGTTATCCGCATCATTGAAGAACCTAAGAGCGTGGACCCGGCCCCCTCGTGGCTGACCGCCTACAGCGACCATGAGTACCGAGTGTTCGTTGCCCCAGACGGCCGCACCATCCGCTCCATTAAACCCCTGAAAGAGGACTAGTCATGGCCGGTTACACACTCGACGTGCCCGAAGAACTTTACGAAGCACTGCAGAAGATGGCCCCCTACGCCACCTACACCTACACCGATGAGGACGGCGACTGGGACCTTCTCTCCCCCGCCGGGCACAGCGCCCTCACCAAAGACCGCGTCTTGGATGCCGACCTGCTCAACCTGTATTTTGAGGTGCTCCCGCAGATTGCCACGCTCTTCGCCAAGCAGCACCCGCGAGCACTCAATACGTTCTCGGCGGTGCCCACGCCCTCCGCCATTAAAATGCCCAAGGCCCAGCTGACCCCCCTCATCCAGGTGGAAAAAGAACGCGCCGAAGAAGAAGCCCACTGGGCGTCCCTTGAAGAAGAATTCTATGCGGGCGTGCCCGAAGAGGAACGCAACTACGGGGTGACCCCCGGACTGAAACACTATATGATGCGGGAAAACCTGGGGTATGCGCTGCTGTTAGACATTATTAACGACCCCGACGCCGAATACAGCACCAGCCATAACAACGGGTACGAGGTACCCGTATACACCAGCAAAAAACTGGGGTATCGGGTGGTGCTCACCCACAACAGCTCGGCCGTTATGTCGCTACGGAAAATTGACGATGGGATGGTCGGCAAATACTCGCTGGCTGAGGCAGCTGAGCAGCATATGAAGGATTTGGGGCTGCGCGAAGAAGAGCTGATTCTGGTGCTGGAGAGCATCGACTCTGAGGTGTCAGCGGTTCCGGGGCACAGCGCCCGCACCGGGTACCGGCTCAACGGGTACGAGGTGATCGTCGATTCGGTGCGTAAAACCATCCTGAGCGTGGCGGAGGCCTCTGCCTCACCGGGTACTCGGCCCACTCCGCACAATCAGCCCCGGCTCAGCGGGCAGAAGGCCCAGCGCGGCGTGAAAATCCCGAACGATATGCCCAGCTACATTAAACTGCTTGAGACCCACGGGTTCACGGTTGAGCACGGCAAAACCCACTACAAAGTCACTCATGATGCGTTCCCCGGCAAGAGTGTAAGCATGCCGGTGACCCCCTCCGATAGTCAGCGCTGGTACAAGAACTCGGTCAGCGATATGCGCCGCGAGTTCGGGGTGAACCTTAAACGGGACCGACCCGAGTACACGCGCCGCGGTGAACCCACCCCCAGGCACGAAAGGCTCTGACCCTCCAACGCAGTTACAGCCTTCGTAAAGGCTCTGCTGTAGGTGCGAGGTGTGGCGGGCCGGTGCGTCTTTGAATCTTTTGCCCGCACATTGCAAATATAGCCCGTGTATTGCCTCACGTTATACTGCCGCTGGCGCCCCTCATTAGAAGGGGTGCCAGCGGCGGTTTTATGGGGTGCCCCACAGCCCATACGCCTCACCCGGCGGGCACCCCTGGGGTCTTTGTGCCTGTCACGGGCTTTTTGGAAAACGCTCCCGCACGCTGGCCCACCCACCGCCTGGACAGCACCGGGGCAGGCGGGCTTTATCTGCGGCCTTGGTGCACGCCGAATGTGTGGCTCACACGGTGTGCACAATGGGGATATACTGTGAAATGTTCCGTGGAGGACGCCTAACAATAACCACTGATTTGGGGTAGGCTAAGCCTAGTGTTAGTAAGGCAATAGCAACTTTATAGAGGCTATAATGTCCGCCACTGCACCCCCATAATTCGCCTCTCGAAGGCGATTAATACCCCTCCTGACGCATAGAATGGATATGCATCTACACAAACGCACAGGAGGAACGCATGGGCGTCATGATTAAGGTAACCGATGAGACCGGCGATAGTCGTGAAGTCGAGTGGGAAGAACACCACACCCTACTCGAATCGCTTCTTTCCCACGGTTTCCCGGTGTTGGCAACCTGCGGAGGGAACGCATCCTGCGCGACCTGCCACGCCTTTATTGACCCCGAACATATTGCAGCATCCGGCGAGCGTACAGACGCAGAAGCTGACCTACTCGATATGGTTGACGATGTAGCCAACGAATACTCCCGCCTATGCTGCCAGGTAGAATACACCCCAGATATGGACGGCGCGTCCATCACCTTACAGGCGGCAATGTAATGAAACTTTCGGCACGGACTCTCATCTGTTCCACGGCGCTACTGTGCGCGTTTACGTTGAGCGGATGCGGCTCCAGCGACACCAACCAGACGCAGAACGCCCCGGCCCAGAACGAGGCCAGTGCGAGCGTCTCCCCCGGCACCATCACCATCGCCTCCCCCAATGCCTCAGCTAACCCCTCAGGCTCGGTCGCGCCCGGCGACATTAACGTGGTCAACGGCGGAAACAATAACGACAAGAAAAAAGAAGACGAGAAAGAGCACCAGAACTCCGAAGAGTCGCCCGGCTCATCCGATGAGCACTCCGACAAAGGCGGCACCAACGGGGAGAAAAAAGACGGCGGTAAACGCACCGAAAAAGGTGGTTCTTCCTCCTCTTCATCCAGCTCTTCCGGCACCAAGAAACAGCAAGGAAGCGGCTCACAAGGCAGTTCGGGGCGCACCTCAGGCAGCTCCAGCTCCTCAGGCGGCAGCGGCGGCTCAAGCGGCTCCAGCACTCAGCAAGAGCCCGCCGCCCAGCCTGCAGGAGGCGGAAGCGGCGGGGCCTCCAGCGAAGAATCCAGCGGCGGCACACTTGTGAGCCGTGCGCAGGCATGCACCGCGAACCAGGTCTCGGTATCGCTCACCCCCGGCCCTTCAACCGCCGGGTCGCAGCAGTACACCCTGTCGTTCACCAATGTCTCTGCCGGACCCTGCCGCCTGAAAGGCAACCCGGATGTGGCGCACACCAACACGGACGGCAGCAGCATTATGGGCATATCTTCCCAACTCGATGGTAACCTTATGAACCCCTCCGGGGTGGTGCTCCAGTCGGGCGAGACCACCACAGCCGCCATGCGGCGCGTGAGCGCATCATCGCACGGCGATAACTGTGTGGTACAGAACTCCCCTAAGCTCACCGTGTGGCTGCCCGGGTCGGGTAAAGGGTACGCTTTCGACTTCGACCAGGACACGTGCACTAACGTGCCGCAGCTCTTCGTGGGCCAATTCGGCGCCTAGCCACGCAGCGGCACGGCGTACCCGCGGTGCCGGGTGGGGCGCAGATTCTGCGCTCTATGCACCAAATACGCCCTAACTATAAGGCGGCTCCCCTGAGAAACCGGGAGAGCCGCCTTTAAGCATCTACACAATACTTTATTTATACACTAGTTGAGCCTTAGCTTACCGGTTGGACACGCTTACTGGGTGAGAATATTCCCCGCCCTGTGGGCCTAGACAGTACGGGTGGTCTGCTCAAAACTGAACCGCACCCCACGCTCCCGGAAAGGCCCCAGCCCGTAACCAATATTCACCACCAGAAACGGCTGCTGATCCTGCCCACCCAGCAGCACCGCATCCGCTGCGATCGCCTCAAAATCCGCGCCGGTGATAGGGCCAGCATCCAAGCCAAGAGCACGCACAGCGGTAATGAAATACCCCGCCTGAACCTGCGCGCACAGCCGCCCCAGCGGGATACGCTCGCCCTCATCCTCAAAGAACTTCTGCGCGGCCACAGCGTGCGGGGCGAACTCGGTGAAACGTTTCTGCCAGTTCCGCTCAAACGCAAGAATCGCATTCACCGGGGCCTGGGAAGCAGATGCGCGGTTCCCCTCATGCAGGTGAGTCAATAGGCGTTCTTTCGCGTGCGGGGAACGTACCCAGGTGATGCGCAGCGGCTGATTATTGTAGGCGGTGGGTCCCATGACAGTCAGCTGGTGAATCTCACGCAGCTGCTCCTCAGTGACGGGATCCTCGCTAAACCGGTAGCAGGTGCGCGGCTGAAGGTAGAGGGCGGCACGCTGCTCTTCCTCCAGACGGGGCCGGTGGGTGGGGTTCGCCAGGTTAATGGTGTCGTGGTAGTGAGGGGGCATTGCATTTTCCTCTCTGCGGGGCCTGCCAGGTGGGGTTATTCCCATTGTGTACCCCGCACCCCATCAAACGCCGGTTTTACCGTCCCAGTGTCAAAAATCTTAACGAAAAGACGGCTACCGTCATCATTCAGATGCGGCAGCCGCCGGTGAATCAGAGATGTTCGTGGGCCTCTCCGTTCGCCGCGTACCGGGTCTCTGCGGTAATCTCGCCGGGTGCCATAAATGTTCCTCGGCGGCTCAGCAAACGCACAACACAGTGTTTAGAGGCTGCGGGTCACCTCGTCGAATCCGAACCGAGTATCGCGCGGGTGCTGGGTAGGAACACCGTACCCTAGATTCACCACAAGGATGGGATGCTCGTCGGTCCCTTCAAAAAATTCTTCATACAGCCCCTCAAAATCGGCCCATAAGGGACCGGCATCTAAACCAAGGGCGCGCACAGCGGTCATAAAGTAACCGGCCTGCAGATTGGCGCTCTGCTGAGCGGCAAAGGTAACAATTTCCTCGGTCGTGCAGTAGCTCCTAATAGTCTCTGCCGCGCGGGGGTTAAACACATCTGCACGGTCTACCCACGCCTTATCGTATGAGAGTATGGCGTTAACGGGTGCCTGACGAGCCTTTCCTTGATTAGCTTCGATCAGGTGTTTCACAAGACGCTCACGGGCCTCAGGGCTCTTAATCCAGGTGATACGCAAAGGCTGGCTATTGAAGGCCGTGGGCCCCAGATAGGTAAGTTCCTGAATCTCCCGAAGCTGATCATCAGTGACGGGCCGATCGGTAAATTTACGCATAGTTCGGGGCTCACGGAAAAGAGCAGTGATCTGGTCCTCAGACAAACGGGTCATCTCTCATATCCTTTCCTATGACGTCGGGTTCTTTTGGCACAGTGAATCTATATGCCCCACGAAAGGCTACCGCGCCGTTCTTCCCATCATGCACCGGCCCGTGCCATAAAGCTACCCCAAAATTCGCACTGCAACGGTTCCCCCGTTCCCTCAGGGTTTAACAAAAACCGGTGGCTGCCGCATCATCAGATACGGCAGCCACCGGCAAAAATCAGGCGCTCGCAGGTCCCCGGATACATGTACATCACTACCGGAGTTCTGCGGCTTACTCTCGCTGGTCTCGCTCAATGCCGAATATGCGGCGACTCAGCGAGTGCAAAGCACAGCTTTTAGAGGCTGCGGGTTACGTCATCAAACGCAAAACGGGTACCGCGCGGGTACTCGGGGGCCACACCATACCCCAGGTTCACCACGAGGAAAGGCTGCTGGTCGGTGCCCTCGAAGAATTCAGCGGCAATACCGTCGAAATCCGCGCCGGTCATGGGGCCAGCATCCAAACCAAGAGCGCGCACGGCGGTAATAAAGTAGCCAGCCTGAAGTGCAGAGCTCAGCGCGCCTGCGGGAATACGCGCCTCTTCAGCCTCGTAGTAGGACTCAAAGGCAGCGGCCTGGGGCGCGAATTCCCCAAAACGCTTCTGCCAGTTCTTATCGAAAGCCAGCACAGCGGTCACGGGGGCGTTGAGGGTCTTCTCCTTATTCCCGTCCATCATGTGCTTGACCAGGCGCTCGCGAGCCTCAGGGGTCTTTACCCAGGTGATGCGCAGCGGCTGGCTGTTAAAAGCAGTGGGGCCCATAGCGGCCAGCTCATAGATTTTCTGCAGCTGCTCGTCGGTGACGGGCTGCTCGGTGAATGCGTTCACGGTGCGGGGTTCATTGAACAGAGTGTTGAGCTGTTCTTCGTTCAGGCGAGTCATGATGAGGCTCCTCTAATTGTTACCTTTAGAAACTTTACAGATAAAACATTACCCTGCTATTGGGGGCCGGTCAAACATCATCGTAAACATCCTCTCCCTCACTGTGCGCGATCCTTAGCCCTGTATTTACCAGGGATATACCAAGCGCAGACGTACCACTCGGAAGGCTTCAGTGCACCGCGCAACGCCTCACCGTTGCTTAACCGACAGAAAATGTAGCGCGAAACATACAGGAACAGTCCACACTATGAACACCCCGGCGGTACTGGCAAAGCCCCAGGTGGCGCCCCATATTCACCATCACAGGGGTCTTCTCGCCAAGCCGCCGTAGTCGCGACAGCCTACCATGACCTAAACCCCGCTGCGCGCCGCATATTTTCGGGATAATGGAACCATGCCCGACGCTCTAGCACCTTTCTCGCCCGCCACTCAGCAATGGTTCCGCAACGCTTTTGGCACCCCGACCGCCGCGCAGGAAGGCGCTTGGGAGAGTATCAGCAAGGGCGAAAACGCGCTTATTATCGCCCCCACGGGCTCCGGCAAAACCCTTGCCGCTTTCCTGTGGGCGCTCGATGCGCTCTACCGCGACAAAAGCGCAGAACCGGATCAGCGCGAGCTCACGACATCGGCTCAGGGGCGGAAAAACGGGGGCGCTCGGGAAACGCAAAAGACCAAGAAACAGCGTGCGGGCGGTACGCGCATCCTGTATGTTTCGCCCCTGAAAGCTCTCGGGGCGGATGTGGAGCGCAACCTGCGCGCGCCGCTTGCGGGGATTGCGCATACGGCGAAGGAATCCGGGCGAACCCCGCCCGATATTACCGTGGGTATTCGGAGCGGTGACACCCCGGCGCGCGAGAGGCGGCAGCTGATCAGCAACCCGCCCGATATTCTGCTGACCACCCCCGAATCGCTCTACCTGATGCTGACCTCTGCGGCACGTTCGACACTCACCGGCGTGACAACTGTGATTGTGGACGAGGTGCACGCCCTGGCGGGGACCAAGCGCGGGGCGCATCTGGCGGTGTCCCTAGAGAGGCTCGATCAGCTGGTGGAGCGGCCGGTGCAGCGCATCGGGCTGTCGGCAACCGTGAACCCGCCCGAAGCCGTCGCCACATTTTTAGGCGGGGTGCACCCGGTGACAATCGTGGCGCGGCAGGTGCCCAAACGTTGGGATCTGCGGCTCTCGGTACCCGTGCCGGATATGGCGGCGCTCGGCGGGGCGAACGATTACGGGCAGGGCAGCTATGCACCCGGGGAGCAGCGGGCACCGCGCGGACAGGATTCGCCCAGTCCAGCCCCGAACGCCCCGGATTTACAGGTTCAGGCAGCCGATAATGCGCCACCCTATACTCTTGCGGATGCTATCGGCACCTTCCCCGGCGAAGAAGGATTATCTCTTGAGTTACCAAACAGCTCTGCCGAACAAGACGGTACCGCGAGCGTGACGGCGAGTGCAGGAGCACGGAAGCCGGGCGGTGAGGGCGAGCGCGCATCCGGGTATCGTGCCTCGATTTGGCCCTATGTTCAGGAACGCATCGTGGACGATATCGAGAATAATCGTTCTACGATCGTGTTCGTGAACTCGCGTGGGCTTGCCGAAAAACTTACCGCGGCTCTCAACGATATTCATGTGCGCCGCGAGCTCTCACGGCGCGAGCTTGCGGGTGAGCCTCTGCCTGACATTGGTGAGGAACCGGACATTGCGCCGCTGGCGCGGGCGCATCACGGTTCGGTGGCGAAGGATCAGCGCACGCTTATCGAAGAGTCCCTCAAGAATGGTTCGCTGCGGTGTGTGGTCGCCACAAGTTCTCTGGAGCTCGGCATCGATATGGGGCATGTGGATGCGGTTATTCAGGTGGCGTCTCCGCCGTCGGTGGCTTCCGGTCTGCAACGGGTGGGTCGTGCCGGGCACCGCGTGGGCGAGGTTTCGCGCGGGCTTTTTTATCCGAAGCATCGCGGGGATTTGTTGGGCTCTGCCGTGGCTCTGTCCGGTATGCTCGCCGGGTCTTTAGAACCGCTTACCGTTCCCGCAAACCCGCTGGATGTGCTTGCCCAGCAGGCCGTCGCCGCCTGTGCTCTGGGGCCTATCGGTGTGGATGCCTGGTACGAGGCGCTGCGCCGCACCGCCCCTTTCGCGAACCTTTCGCGCGCGCTCTTTGACAGTACTTTAGAGATGCTGGCGGGCAGGTACCCTTCCGATGAGTTTGCGGAGCTTCGCCCGCGCATTATTTGGGATCGCACCGCCACCGCTGATGCGCCAAGCGGCACGATTGAGGGGCGGCCCGGTGCGCAGCGGCTTGCAGTTACTTCGGGCGGGACGATTCCCGATCGTGGGCTTTTTCCTGTCTACCTGGCCGGTTCTGAGGATTCCAAAGCACCTAAACGGGTGGGCGAACTGGACGAGGAGATGGTTTATGAATCGCGGGCGGGCGATGTTATCGCCTTGGGCGCGAGCAGTTGGCGTATCGAGGACATCTCGCACGATGCGGTGCGCGTGAGCCCCGCACCCGGCGAGCCTTCACGCCTGCCGTTTTGGCATGGTGAGCGGGTGGGCCGCCCTGTGGCGTTGGGCCGTCGTCTGGGACAGTTTACCCGCGAGTTAGCGAAGTCTGCGGGTGCTGACTCCGGAAGCGAAGACGCCTCAGCGACGGCTGCGATACGCGCCGAGCTGACCCGGTTAGGGCTGGACTCTTGGGCGAGCGATAATTTGCTTGCCTATATTCGGGAGCAGCGCGAGGCTACCGGTGTGGTCCCCACCGATACGCGGTTTGTGGTGGAGCGTTGCCGCGATGAACTGGGAGATTGGCGCGTTATTTTGCATTCGCCGTACGGATATCCGGTGCATGCGCCCTGGGCTGTGGCGGTGAGCGCCCGCGTGCAGGAACGGTACGGTATCGACGCCAGCGCACTTGCGGCAGATGATGGTATTGTGCTGCGTATTCCCGCGGTGGAAGATACCCCGCCGGGTGCTGAACTTTTCCTCTTCGAGCCCGATGAGCTAGAGGAGATTGTCAAGGAGCGTGTGGGCGAATCGGCACTTTTCGCGTCTCGTTTTCGAGAGAGCGCCGCCCGTGCCCTGCTTCTGCCGCGCCGCGATCCGGGCAGGCGCACTCCCCTATGGCAGCAGCGCCAGCGTTCGGCGCAACTGTTGGATGTTGCGCGCAAATACCCCGAGTTCCCGATTCTGCTGGAAACCGCCCGCGAATGCTTGCAGGATGTATATGATGTTCCTGCGCTTCTTCAGCTGCATCGGGATATTGCCGCGCGGCGCATCAGCCTGTCGCAGGTGCAGACCGAGGGGCCTTCACCTTTTGCCCGCACCATGCTTTTCGAGTACGTGGCGGAGCATATTTACGATACGGATGCGCCCGCCGCCGAACGCCGCGCTGCCGCCTTGGCACTGGATCCGGCGCTTTTGGCGGAGCTGCTGGGTACCGCTCAGCTGCGCGATCTGCTGGATCCGCAGGTGATTCTTGAGGTTCAGGAGCGTCTTCAGCGCACCGGGGCGAAGTATCGGGCACGCGGGGTTGAGGGCGTGGCGGATCTTCTGCGCCAGCTCGGTCCGCTCACGGCGAGGGAGCTGGCGCTGCGGCTGCGCGGGGATGAGGGGTCCTGGGTTGAGTCCGCGCCCGAGATCTCTCAGAGCACCCCAACAGACAGCGAAAGTCAATCTAATAAGGTTGATGTTTCACATGAAACAGGGTATTCAGCCGAAAATACCGACGGGGGTCTGCCGGAAGAAGACCTTGAAACTACCCCGCACGCCACCGCCGAAAAGGCACGCGAGCTGGCGGAAGAGCTGGTCGCATCCCGCAGGGCATTCGTTATTAATCCGCGCTCAAATATGGCGGGTAGCACGGAACCGATCTATGCCGCTGTGGAAGACGCCGCGCGGCTGCGCGACGGGTTAGGGCTGCCACTTCCAGTCGGGCTTGCCGAAGCGTACCTCACACCGGTCGCCGCGCCGCTCGAAGACCTAATCTCGCGGTATGCGCGCACGCACATCCCCTTTACCGCAGCCGAGGCGAGCGCCCATTTCAGCCGCATCACGCCGACGGGTTCGGGTGCTATTCTGCCGGTTTTACGCGCTTTAGAGACACAGAATCGACTGTTCTCGGGCGAGTACCTGCCCAAGGAACTACGTGTATCTCGCGCGGAGGCAGCCGATACGATACCGCTCTCCCCCGCGCCCACGGCAAGCCTGGAATGGGTGGATGCCGAGGTACTTCGCCTGCTTCGTGCCCGGTCGTTGGCGGCGCTGCGCCGCGAGATTGAGCCGGTACCGCAGCGCGCCTATGGCGCATTCCTGCCCGCCTGGCAGGGAGTGCGCGCGCAGACGGTCAAGGTTTCGCGCAGGCTCGCAGAAACCACCGAGTACGGTGCCTATTACGAACCTGAACGCACGGTTCAGGTTCTCGTCGAAAACAAAGGTTCATCCGCTGATACTCTGGAAGGCCGCGAGGGCTTGCTGACGGTCATCGATCAGCTGGCCGGGGTGCGTGTGCCCGCTTCTGCCCTGGAGACCCTCGTCTTGCCAGCACGGGTGCGTGATTATTCGCCGCAGCTCTTAGATAGTCTGTTGGCCAGCGGAGAGGTGCTTTGGCGCGGTGAGGGCGAAATCTCCGGCAATGACGGCTGGGTGAGCCTGCATCTTACCGAATCCGCCGAACTGACCCTGCCCGATTCTTCCCGTACGCAGGCCTTGGATGAGCTGGGTCCGGTGGAGCACGCCGTCTTTGAGGCGCTTTCTGGCGGCGGGCTGTTCTTTATGCCGCTTCGTGAGCGCGTGAACGACATCTTGGCTTCTCGCGCCGCCTCGGGCGAGGTTGTGCATTTTCCGGAGGCTTCGGAGGTGTCTGCCGCACTGTGGCGCCTGGTGTGGGCTGGGTTGGTCACGAACGATACTTTCGCCCCGGTACGTGCCATGCTGGCGGGCGGGTCGAGTGCGCATCCGGTGCGGCCCGCTGCTCCTCTGGCGCGCCCGGTGCGCAGGCGCGGTGCCGCACGACTGTCGGCGGCGCGTACTTCTGCGGGTGCATACCCACGCAGGTACAGCGGCTTGAGCGGCACTCGTGCCAGCTCTTCTGATCCGCAGGTTTCGGCCCGGGATTCCGGGCGTTTCAGTCATATTAGCCTTCCCCAGAGCCGCCCTCATACTGGGGGCACCGAGTCTTCGCAGGAAGCGGATGCTACCGTTACCGCCTATGCGCGCGCGGAACTTCTCTTAGACAGGTACGGTGTGCTCACGCGCGGCGCGCTCGCCTCTGAGGATGTGCCCGGCGGCTTTGCGGCCCTGTACCGCGTCTATGCGGCTGCCGAGGAACGTGCCCTGGTGCGGCGCGGGTACTTTATCGAGGGGCTGGGTGCGGCTCAGTTTGCCTCCCCGGCAACAGTGGATGCGGTGCGTTCCTACGCTAATATTGGCGCTGATAATCCGCAGAATACCGGAGTAAAGCGAACAAAAACCGAGGAAGTATTCGGTTTATTTGAGGGTGTTCTGTTGGCGGCTACAGATCCGGCGAATCCCTATGGCGCGGCGCTCACATGGCCTTCCGTCCCCAGTTTGCTCCCGGCCTCTTCTACACCCGGCGGTACGGAAGAGGCTGCGCCCGAAGGCACAGAGACCGCTCGGTCCGTGCGGCACCGTCCGGGGCGTAAGGCGGGTGCCTGCCTCATCCTGCTCGATGGTGAAGCGGTCCTCTATCTGGAACGCGGCGGCAAAACCCTGCTGTCTTTTACGGCCGACCCGCTCAAACTTGAGGCGGCAGCCCCGCTGCTGGCGCGCATCGTGCAAGCGGGTATCGCTGAGAAAATCGTGGTGGAAAAACTCAACGATTGTGATATTCTAGCGACCCCGGAACCGCCGACTCATCGGGGAGCGTCGAAGACCGATTCTAACCGGCTGCCCGAGCATCCGGTGGTGGCGTTACGGCGCGCACTGCTTGCACAGGGCTTTTACACAACCCCGCGCGGTCTGCGGATGCGCCGCTCCCTCTAAAATACTGGGGTACCTATGCATCTGGGGTACCCAGATATGTGGGTGCTTTAAAAGCAGAAACCCGCATCGAGGGAACCGAAATATTTTCGGCAGCTCCCGATGTGGGGTCTTGTTGAAAGGCTCTAGTAGCCACCTCCGGTGAGGTTATCAGCGGCGCCCATGCACAGTTCGATAGCTTCTTCGGTGCGCATTGCCCGTGCCCCCGCCGAGACACGCCCGCGTGCTTTCCCCTGCACCACGTGCCGGGCGAAGTAATCGACGAGGTGCATCCAGCCGCCAAGTATCATGCGGGTGCGGTCGTTCACGGGCATGCCGGTGCGGTGCAGCATCCATTCGAGGTACTCATCCGGGGTGTCGGGAACGGCGCTGGTGGCTTCGGTGCCGCGCCCGGCCACACGGTCAAAGTAGACGTGTAACGCTGTGTGCAGCGCCTCCTGCGGGTCTTCGTGATGCTCACTGAGGGTTTCCAGAACCGCCCGGGCTTCACGGCGAGTCACAGCAGCAGCCAGGGACTCCTTGCCGGGGAAGTAATGGTACAGCAGGGCACGGGTAATCCCGGCTTCCTTGGCGATGTCGAGCATGGAGGCGCCTACCACTCCGCGCCGGGCAAAATGTGCGGCGGCAACATTAATAATCTGCTCTTCGCGGGCGGCGGGGGTCAGCCGCGTACGGTGCGGCACAGGAAGCTTCCTTGTCTTATTTTTAGTGTGGTTGGGTGCGTCTTGACTCATTTCGGCTTCGTTGCGTATATAGTGTTCCATCATTGCCCCTTATATGTTCGATTGCTCGAACCCTCTTTTTTCAATCCTACCGCTTCACCCTGAACGGCTGTGGGTTTTCAGAAAATATGACGCCCAAACGGGCAACGGGTAGCCATATTTAACGCCTCAAAAACTATAGAAAAAATCTATACTGCATAAACTTCAGCTTTAATTAGACAGATAAAGTGGGTATTTCGAGGGAAATATTACGCCAACGGGGGCCGCCGGTAGAATCGGCGTATGCCCAGACGAGCCACACGAGACACTAAAACCCCGCCGCTGCCCCAGCGGGCGGGTATTGATCCGGTAGCGTTTACCCTCCCCAATGACCCGGGGGCCGCGCTTGACATCGCGGGGTCAACGCACCCCAACCAGCCGGTGAGAACTGTTGCAGATTTTTTAGTGGCCCGGTTCTACCCGCATAACCCGCGAGTTATTACTGACCGTCTTGAGCGCGGAGAGATCCGCACCGATAACGGGCGTATCCTCACCGGCGATTCACCGTACGTTCCCGGGCTCACCATCTGGTACTACCGGGAACTGCCTGAGGAGCCTCAGCTCCCCGATGACCTGCCGGTACTCTACGAGGATGAGCATGTGCTGGCGGTCGATAAACCGCATTTTCTGCCCACCACCCCGCGCGGGGCGTTCGTGGCCCAGACGGCCCTCACCAAGCTGCGGGTACGCGAGGGAAACCTGCTGCTGGTGCCGGTTCACCGGCTGGACCGGGCGACGGCGGGGGTGCTGCTCTTCGCCAAAACGGTTCCAGCGCGGGGATTATTTCAGACCATGTTTGCCCGCCGCGAGGTCTTCAAAGAATATCTGGCGGTTGCCCGCCCCATACCCGACCCTCAGGTGCGTGCCGCAGCATTATCGGGTGAGCTGACGGTGCGCACCCGCATTGAGAAAATACGGGGTGAACTGCAGGTGCGGCAGTGGGATCAGCCATCGTGTGAGCGGGAACTATTGAGCCCCAACGCCACCACCGGGGTGCGCATCCTCACAGTTTTCGATGCGCCCGGTGCGCACCATACAGCCGGCACCTCTCAGCACACTGGCACAATCGTGCACCCGGCACCGGGCTGCCCCGTCACCGGTGGGCAGCTGGCACTGTACCGGTTACGCCCGCGCACCGGTAAAACCCACCAGCTGCGCGCCCACCTGCACCTGCTGGGGGCGCCCATTGCAGGGGATGTGCTCTACCCGAAGGTGCTGCCGCCAGCCGATGCCCCGGAGCTGCCGCTTCAGCTAGTGGCGCACCGACTGGAGTTTGCGCACCCCGTCACGGGCGAGCGGGTGCGGCTGCGCAGTATGCGGAAGCTGGCTCTTCTACCGTCATAATCCACCATAAATTCAGCCCTGAGGCCATAAGCCTGCACGTGAAGGCGAACATTTCCCACAAGATGGGATAATGTCAAAGGTAAATAAGGGTAAAGTATAGATGAGTAAAACTGTCTCGGCCCCCGGGAAAGGCATTTATGGAATCCACTCACACATCGCAGGCGCCCACCCACACCGCAGCCGACTACGCCCAGCGTGCGGCTGATCGTGCCCGGTTAGCCGCGGATTCGGTGCTTCACCAATTTGCGCACCGTCCCTTGGGCGTGCCCGGAACGCTTCTTGGTTCCGTGCAGGTGCCCGAAACCCGGCCCCTCAGCAAACGGCTTAAAGACTGGCACTACTGGTGGCAGGCGCATTTTTTGGAGTGCGTGGTAGACGCCGGGGAACGCGAGCTGCACGCCGGTAACCGGCTGGGTGCCTCAGAATGGCTTTCGCGCGCCCGCGCGCTGGTGCGCGGCATTAACGCCCGAAACCTTGGCACATTCGTGAACGGCTTCTACGACGATATGGCGTGGCTGGCGTTGGCCGCCGGTCGCATGAATGAGCTGTCCCGCGCCATGAACGGCGGCGAAGGTGATACCGGTGCGCAGGACGCCGGGAACGTTCTGTTCCCGCAGCTACGTTCCGGCATGTCACCCTACGGTGGGGTGAGCTGGTCAAAGCAGAAACGGGATTTCATTAACACCCCGGCGACGGCCCCCACCGCCCTGGCGTTCGCCCGCGCCGGTGACGTTGCCGACGCCTCCGCCCTGGTGACCTGGCTCAATAACACCCTGTGGGATGCGGAGCGTTCACTCTACATTGACGGGGTGAACGTGCGCACCGGCAAGGTCCGTGATGTGGTCGGTGCCCGCGACATCGACTTGGATTACGAGCAGAATATTTACACGTATAACCAGGGTACGGCTCTGGCCGCGCTGCTGGCGGTCGCAGAACGCAGCCCCGAGCAGGCACACTCCCTGGTACGCCGTGCCGAGCAGCTGATTGTGGGTATTGTGACCCACCTGAGCGAGGAGTTCGTATTCAGCGACGGCCAGCGCGGGCGTGTGCTCGCATCCGGCGGTGACGGCGACGGTGCGTTGTTTACCGGCATCCTGGTGCGGTACTTGGCACAGGCGGCACAGTGCGAGCTGTTGAGCAAGGATGCACGCCTGCTGGCGGCCTCGCTGGTGCACGGCAGTGCCCGCGCAGTGTGGGAGGGGCGCCGCGAGTTCGACCCCGAGCTGCCGCTGAGCGAACCGGGTGTGAACACCAGCGAAATCCGTGGCGACGCGGTGGCGGTGTTCTCCCCCAAGTTCACGGAGCAGGCGCACACGGCGCTTCCGGCGGGCACCCCCGTGGAGCTCTCCGGGCAGCTGCAGGCGTGGATGGTGCTAGAGGCATCAGCCCTGCTGACGCGCGTATCCTAGACGGTGCGCCCCCAGGGCGGGCGCGCTAACGTCACCAAAATTACCGTTTTTATTCTCTGTGCGGGTTCTTCGCGCGGTATTTCCGCGCGCCGGTACCCGGCGGCGAGCACCCCTCCCATGGTGGAAAGGCACACATGAGCAGCAGCAATAGCGAGTTTCCCAACCCCGGTTTCGGGTTCACCGTCACGAGCCGCCTTGCCGAGACCGCATCCCCGTCTTCCGAGCGTGTTGAGGCTAATGGCGGGCAGTTTTTGGGGCGCACAGGTGTGATCCGCACCCCGCACGGCGATATTGAGACTCCCGCCTTTACGCCCGTGGGTACGAAGGCGACCGTCAAGGCGGTGCTTCCCGAAGCGATGAAGGAGCTCGGGGCGCAGGCGCTTTTGGCGAACGCCTACCACCTGTATCTGCAGCCCGGCCCCGAGATTCTGGATGCCGCTGGCGGGCTGGGGCGGTTTATGAACTGGGACGGGCCAACCTTCACCGACTCCGGCGGGTTCCAGGTGATGAGCCTGGGGTCGGGGTTCAAAAAGGTGATTGACATGGGAACCGTTGCCGACGCAAAGGGCGCTGACGGGCGCCCGATTGGTGACGACGATGTAGCTCACGGCAAGGAGCGCCTGGCGCATATTGATGATGACGGCGTTAATTTTAAGTCCCATATCAACGGGTCTATTCACCGTTTCACTCCCGAAGTTTCAATGCAGGTGCAGCATCAGATCGGGGCAGATATCATGTTTGCCTTCGACGAGCTGACCACTCTGTACAATTCCCGCGGGTACCAGGAAGAGGCACTGGAACGCACCCGCCTGTGGGCGCTGCGCTGCATTGCGGAGCATGAACGGCTCACGGATGAGCGCACGGGCAAACCCTACCAGGCGCTTTTTGGGGTGATTCAGGGTGCGCAGTATGAGGATTTACGCCGCAAAGCCTGCCGCGATTTAGGTGCCATGCCGTTCGACGGGTTCGGTATCGGCGGCGCCCTCGAAAAGGAGAACCTGGGTACCATTGTGCGCTGGTGCGCCGAAGAACTCCCGGAGGCTAAGCCCCGCCACCTGCTGGGTATTTCGGAACCGGACGATATTTTTGTGGGGCTGGAAAACGGTGTGGACACCTTCGACTGTGTCTCACCCACCCGCGTGGCGCGTAACGCGGCGCTCTACTCCCCCACAGGGCGTTTTAACGTGACGAATGCCCGGTTCAAGGCAGATTTCTCGCCCATCTATGAGGGGTGCGACTGCTACACGTGCACACACTATACACGCGCCTATCTGCGGCACCTGTTCAAGGCGGATGAGCGGCTGGCGGCGACCCTCGCTTCCATTCATAATGAGCGGTTTATTGTGCGCATGGTCGATGATGCGCGCGCCGCGATTGCAGACGGCACCTACTTTGAGTACCGTGACGAATTCCTCGGTAACTATTACTCTGGGAAGAAACCATAGCTACGAAAGGCCTACTGTGAGTGTTGCGAAGGTACCTGATGAAGAGCTGCTCGTGTTTGACCACGAGATCGCGGCGGACCCCAAACGGGTGTTTACCGCCTACCTTGACCCCTCACAGCTACACCGCTGGTACGGTCCGGCGGGGTGGCGGGCACAGACGGATGACCTTGTTGTGGAGTCCGTAGTGGGCGGTATTCAGCGGGTGCGGATGGTGAACGATTTCGACCCGGGGGCCACCTGCGTGCTGCAGAGTCGGTTCCTGGCTATTGAGCCGTATCACGAGCTGGAGTACGCCGAGCAGCTGCCGAACCACCTGGGTGAGCCCAGCGACATTCTGGTGTATTCCCGGTTCCGTTTTCACCCCGAGACGGTGATTACTCCCGAGGGCGTGGGTGAGGGCACGCGCATCACCGTGGAGATCGGCCCCATGCCCCCGAATGTTCACGAGGAGGTACGCACCAGCTGGCGTTCCACCTTCGCCCGGCTGGATGCGCTGCTCACCGAACACGATGACCCTGAACAAGAAGATGCCAGCCCCGAACAAACGGATGACGGTCCCGGCCAGGCATCGGACCCTAGCTAGGGGCAAGCCGCGCATCGCCTCATTCTTGGCCCTATGTGGCGCGGGGTGCCGCACACCCCCTATACTAAAAATGACTCCAGTCACCTTCGAATTGGATGGGATCATGATTATTCAGCGCCGCTGCTACGAAAACGACCGCTAATACCCACGGCACACGCACACCCGCGAACACTGACGACGCGGGTTCTACACGTATGCCGTCAACACCCCACAGGTATAAGCACTCGAAGTTTTCAAGGAACAAACACATGAACCCCAATACCCCCACCAGCGCGCCCAAAAACCTGCTACGGGCCAACACAGCATTTCAGCGCACCGCAGCAGCCCTCGCCCTCAACCAGCTCTCAGACGCAATGTCTCTCATCACCATCACCTTCATGGTGATAGCAATGAACGGCTCCCCCGAGCTCGCCTCCCTGGTGCTTTTCTGCTGCAGCTTCACCGCAATCACCGCCGGTATTATTTCCGGCACCATCGTAGACCGCATGACCCCGCGGCGAGCACTCATCCTCTCATGCGCCACCCAAACACTGGGCTGGGTGGGCGTGCTTGCCCTCAGCATGAGCGGGTCCCACTCTATTGTGGCACTAACACTTATTCTGGTGCTGCTGACCGCCGCATCCCAGCTGGATTACCCCAGCGAGCAGAAAATCATTGCCGCGACCGTTCCCGTCACGGATCTGGGGCGCGCCTCAGCCATAGGGCAAGCACGCGAATCAGCCGCCAACCTATTCGGGGCACCAATCGCAGGATTCATCGCGGGGATATCGCTTCACCTGCTGCTTGCGGCGCAGGGGCTGCTCAACCTGGTGGCCCTCGCCGTGGTTCCCAGCCGCAGAAGCATCGACCAGTACCGGAAGACGAAAAACAACAGCGACGACCCCGCGCCCGGCGGCAGCACCGTATCGGCCACCGACAGCGCGGCACCTGAAACGACCTCCGGGATACTCGCGGACTTCAAAGACGGGTGGCGGCGAGTACTCGCCGACAAAACCCTACTGGCAATAGCCGCCGTGACCGGAATAGCAAATTTTGCGACCACCGGTATTCCGCTCACCCTCATCTACTACTACCAGTCAGCTGGCTTCTCAGCACTGTGGGTGGGGGTACTCATGGGCGCCTTCGGGGCGGGCGTACTTACCGGCTCCACCCTGGTAGGTTTTCTCACCGACCGGCTGCCGCTGAGCACCCTGGGGATATGCGCCGTGGGTACGATCGCGGCAGGGCAGTTCGCCGCAGTATTCATACACCCCACATTCTGGGCGACAGCCGTTGTGTTCGCACTCGCTGGGGTGCCGCTACCGGCGTTTAACGCCAGCATTATGGCCTACGTGAACGCCACCACCGACGAGGCCGCAATAGGCAGGGTGCACTCGGCGCTGGGTGTGCCCGTCATGGCGCTAATGCCCGCAGCGACACTCGCCGCCGGGGTGCTTTTCGATGCCTGGGGTGCTGGCACCACCCTACTGTTCTTCGCCGTATTCATGATGCTTTCGCTGGTACTTATGCTCGTACAGCCGGGCCTGCGCACCCTTCCCAAACTCTCCGAACTGGAAGACGTGAACTCATAGTCCGCGCCCCTCACCGGCAGAAGGGGGGAACAAATCGCAGCCAACACAAAGGCGCTTTAGCGGCAGGCAACGGTTTCGGGCCGTTGCCTGCCGCTAAAGCGCCTTGAGAAGGAACCAGCAGTAAGTAGCTGCGGCTACTGGGCTGCGGCACCAGCAGCCGACTCAGAAGCCGCCGCGGTGCTCGGGGATGCGCCAGGCTGCGCAGGGGCAGTACCGCCGCCCTGCTGCTGGGAGGCTGGGTTGCTCAGCTGTGCAGTAAACTTCACGCCCCCATTAGCCGCCGTGCATTCGGCAGAGCTGGACTGCTCATTCCACGAACACTGGGCATCCTGAATGCTCTGGCTGGCGCGCGAAGCCGCCGAGGTATTCACGTACTCCTGCATCACCGTCAGCGCACGGTCACACACCACCGCACCGTTCTGTACGGTAACGACCGCACTGCCATTCTGCGCCTGAATATTGCCGCAGCTCTCGCCTGCACGGGCTATTTTCTCGGCAGGAGCCTGGGGGTTCTTGGGGTTATTGTTGGCGCCGCCCTGCCCGGAGCCTGCGGCGGCGCTGGCGCTTTCGCCAGCCGCTGCGGCTGTGGGTGCCCCTGCGGCAGCCGAGCTGGTGGTGATAGTGCCCCAGGTGGGTTCGTCAGATACCGTGGCGGGGGCGGTACCAACCGTGGGCTCCTGCGCGGCGGTACTCACCCGCGGGGATGCGCTCGCCACAGAAGCACTCGCAGAGGCGCTGGCGCTGCTTGAGGCGGCTGATGAGCTGGGGCTTTCCTGCGCTTTCTGATCTCCTGACGAGCATGCTGTTAGCGCCAGAGCGAGCGCCGCACCAACGGCGAGAACCGGGTAAGCTTTCACGGGGTTTTCTCCTTGATTTATCGGGGTGTAATAAGCCGGGTTTAATTTTACCTCTCCCCGCCGGGGACTCTTACCCCGCACCGGCTGCGCACCAGCGCATACAGCAGCAGGTTCGCCACCGCCGCACCGGTTGCCGTCGCGCCGCCGATCATGACAATAGTGCGCGCATCCCCCAGTATTCCCGGCGTACCAAGCAAATCACCCACAAGCACCATCGAGCTGAACAGCGAGCCGATAAGAGCCCAGCACTGCCCCTGACGGTGCTCAGGCACCCGCGTATACACCATGTCACGAATACCCATATTGTGGATCGAGTTGAAGAACCCGCCTACCAGGAACCCAGCTCCCACAATCCAAGGATTCGCCACCAGCCCTTCCAGCAGAATCGCGGCACCGATAAAGAATCCGCCCCACAGAATCGCGTTCACCAGCTGCGGTTTGTACCATCCGCGCCCATAGAAAATACTGGCGATGAGCGCGCCAACAGCCCACATCGCCAATACGAGCGAATACTCGAATGCGGTGTTCGTGATGGATTGCAGGTAGAACACTCCGGCGATGCCTTCCATCGTGGTGGAAGCGACCACGACCGCCATCACAGGTAAGAAAACCACGAGGGCGCGGGCGCTGGAAATAGCCGAGAATCCTAGGAAAATATCTTTAAAACTATCGCGTTTAACCGCATCGGACAGCTCATGATCGGGCTGTGCTGGCACGTTAAACCAGGCGATGACTGCCGCAGCCAACAAGAACACCGAAGAACCTACTATAGTGGCGGTCATGTTCCAGGTGGCGAAGAAGGCACCCACAGGCGGGGCTACGATCGAGCAGAACGAGCCGATTCCCACAATAGCGGCGGATGCGCTCGACGGGGTCATACCTGGCGCCTTCGGCAGTAGTTTGAATTCGGCGGCGTTGGTGAGATTTCCGGCGGCTCCATTGAGCACGCTCATGGCAACGATAGTGACCGGATGCGGGAAAAACGCGATGACCGCCACGCAGAGAGCGGAGACGGCCAGAGAGCCAGACCAGCAGGCCCGCCCCGAAAAACGATCGGCAACCCAGCCCGTAAAAGGACCGAAGAGTATGCCAGTGAAGAACCCGCCGACGGCCATGACGGTGAGCCACCAGGGCTCGGCAATGCGCGAGATATAAACGATGAGGATCAGTCCGAAGGATGCGTCCGCGAATCCATCGATCAGGGTGATGAGAAGAAGGGGAGTTTTGACGTATTGAGCTAGTTTTTTCATGTTTTCGTTTCGGTTCAACACCAGGGGTGTAAGACATCTATAGACTGTGCCCTGCCGCCTGCGCTTATTACGCTAGTAGTTCTACGCAATACTAATCTCAAACCCCTCTAGGGTTAATGAATTCAAAGTTATATTTTTCTTATGCGTGCAGATCGTCACTTCAATAAGATTACCCAGCGCGTCTCTTTGGCATTCCACACTGTGAATGACCCCTAAATCCTCATTGGTAATATGCATTAGCGTAAAAATATCGCCCTCTTCAATGTCGAAAAGACAAGTAATCTCATCGGCCAGTTCTACTTCTATATCTCCATCATTGGAGGAAAACACCGCGAAGCCGTCCTCCAGCTCGAAAAAGAGCCATCGGTACATGGGCTGATAAAACTGCTTTCCACCGGTGTTTTCCGTATACCCTGAGACAATAACTCCATGCACTGATTTTTGTAAAATATTTTTAAACATGGCTAGTGTAGAATCCTTTATTCATGAGTTATGTCTTCTCTATTTCGGGGCCACTATTAACTATTAATCCATTCCACCGCGTGCGCCAGTATTTCCTCTAGGTTATTGATGCCGCCGTAAGCAACAAAGTTATCGTTACAGGATTTTACTGACAGCCAGTTGCCCTCGGAACGGTCAACGAAAATATTTATGCTTTTCTTATCGGTCTCTCCCGTAAGAGAGACCGTCCACCCCGGGTTATCTAAGGTATCAATTTCAACCCCGTACATGTGCTCCCAGGTTCCATCGCATTTTGATTGATACCATTGCTGTAAAACTTTTAATAAATCACCCATCGGCTTAGCCCTTTTATTGTATTTATCTAAAGAAATACCAGCTGCTAACTCGAATTTATGTAGTTATTGTATGAGACAGGTTCAGTGTAACCCAAGAAAAACCAATAAACTAAGCAGAAGCCACCGCCTAAATACACACCAGCAGCACTTGGTACACCACCAAGTACATCCGCTACAGCTTAGTTTTTATACTAGTAAACTTCGTGGCTCCCCAAGGAGCGCGCCTTGTTATATTCAGTACAAACATCTCCGCCTCCCTCCAAGGGGAGCCACGTTACTGCATGTAGAAGCCCGCCTGTGAGGCGCTTACTGGGTAATGGCTGTGGCCGACCCGTGACCGAGCATTTTGTGCCCCTCCAGCATGGCGCGCTGAGACGGGTTTAGCCGTGCCAGCTGCTCGGCGGTTGAGTCCCAGAATGCCAGCACCGTAAAAGCACGCACACAGTCGGTGCCGTTGACGGGGTTAAGGATCTTATACCCCACCCGCACCGAGGCGGCTGTAATCTTCTCAATGCGCACCCGCACCGGTATGTTCTCACCCGTATACGGCAGCGGCGCCACGTAGCGGATACCGTGCTCAGCGATGAGCGCCTGCACCCCGTCGGCCATGGTCTCAAACAGCGGGATAGGCGGGGCGGGCAGGTTTTTCGGTTTCTGCCCGGACGATGGTGGCGGGCCGAATAGGGCGATACGTGCCTCTTCCATAATGGACAGGATGGCCACGTTATTTACGTGGCCGTAGGCGTCCATATCTCCCCAGCGTGGGGGCACGTATACGGTGATTTCACGGTCGGTGCGGCCTGTGGTTGTTTTGTTCGTGTTTTCTTCGCTCATAGTTCAACTGTACAGCGCGGGTGTGGGAAGCACTAAAGGCTCAACGGCAATTATCCCGCAGGCGGTGTACAGAAGAGGCACGCACACTAATTGTGTTCTAACCATAATCATATACGGTGTAAATATACGGCATACCGCACATAAAATTGCTAAAGCTTATAGTAAAGGTTTTATATTTACTAAAATACTGCTCCCCGAAGGCTTCAATGCCTTCGGGGAGCAGACAACACACAGACATTTGAACGCATACAAGATCATACGGTTCACTAAATACTATATCTCTGCGGCCTCGGTAAAACCTCATTTTCGCGGGAATATTACATAAAATTCTGAAAATAATTACCACAGGTCACCAACCCCGCACGTTCCTGTGCCAAGGTACGCGCATGGGGTACAGTTCCGGTGATGCAGCGGCGCGGGAATGTGCATACAATAACCGCAACCGTGCCGGAGGCAGGTAGGCTGCCCGTTGTTCGGGCGCCTGGTTTCCTGTGCTCTAGTGCCCAGCCTCAGCGGAGGTTTTAAGGGCCTCAGCTTCCTCGTCAAGGGCCGCAGTGTGCTCGGCGGAAGCCTGCTGCGCCTGAGTAAACGCATCCTCATCAACCGTGAGCGTATGTTTCACACGCGCGAAGTACACAATCGTCAGAACCAGGAAGTACCCCACGCCCACAATCGCGGGGACAAGCGAGCCGCGCACCATGAACAGGGCAACCCACACGGTGAAAAGCACCATGATGCCCGCGCCCGCCGTCACGCGCCCGCCCCACAGGCGGAACGCCGAGCTTTGACCCTCAACCCGCCGGTACACAATGTACGCGAGCAGAATCAGCACCCACACGGTGAGCGCACACACCATAATCAGGAAGATCATGGAGAGGAACGCCTCTTGCGGGCTGAATAGCGCCAGCAGAATAGCGATAACAACGCCGCTGGTGGAAACCCATACGGCACGCGAAGGCACCCCGGAGGCGTTCACCGCAGCCAATGCACGGGGCGCCATACGGTCGGTTGCCAGCGAGTGCATCAGGCGGGCACCGGCATACAGGTTAGCGTTTGCCGAGGACAGCGCCGCAATGAGCACCACAAAGTTCACGAAATGCGCCGCGCCCGTAATGCCCAACTGGTCAAAAACCAGAACGAACGGGGAGGTTTCGACTTTCTCCCCCAGCTCGCCCGCCGAACGCCACGGAATAATCGACACCACAATAAACAGCGCCAGCACGTAGAACGTTGCCAGACGAATCATCATAGCCTTCGCACTGGAACGCACCGATCGGGCAGGATCCTTGGCTTCTGCGGCGGAGATAGAGATCATCTCAATACCGCCGAAGGAGAACATCACGACCGCCAGCGAAAGCCAGACCGAGCCGAACCCGTGGGGCATGAACCCGCCGTCGTTGACAAGATTAGCGGTGCCGACCGCCGCATGTGAGGGCAGTCCGAAGAATACCAGACACAGACCCACCAGAATAAAGGCGATCACCGAAATAACTTTGATGGACGAGAGGAAAAATTCGAGCGCGCCAAAAGATTTCACGCTCGTGATGTTCAGGATAATAATTGCGACACCGAATACTGCGATGCCCGCCCACAGAGGCAGCTGCGGCCACCAGTAATTCAGGTAGGTGGCTACGGAAACCAGCTCCACGCCCGTAATGACCACGGTTGCGGTCCAATAGGCTAATCGTGTGAGAAACCCGGCATAGGGGCCAAGGTACCTGGTGGCGATGGCGCCGAAACCGCCTCGCACCGGATAACGCACCGCCATCTCGCCGGTAGCTGCGCCTATGACGGAGGCGAGCGCTGAGCCGATAGCATACGCGAGAATAACGGCTGGTCCGGCCATAGCGATTGCCCGCCCGGACCCCAGGAATAGGCCGGTGCCAAGCGCCGAGCCCATAACGATCATGGTCATCTGTCCGTGCGAGAGGGAACGCTTGAGTTCGGCACGGTCGGGGCGCTTGTGCGGGTGCTCGGCACCGGTTCTGGGTGATGCGGAGTGTTGAGGGTCGGAGCCAGTCATGGGGTTAGCCTTCCACGAGATGCTGGGGAACTATGATGAGCGTGTTTGTGTTTCTAGGGTAGTACACCCGTCACCGTCACTATAACCACAAGCGGAGGATAAAATATCCTCTGCCCGCGGTTATAGCTCAACAGGCTACGCGTCTTCTTTCTGCGGTTCGGTCAATGCCTCCAGGTCGGTCCGTGGGAAACCGCCGCGTTTTTTCGCCAACACCACGTAGAAAACGGAGATAATGGCGAAGAACACCACGCCCACCTGCACGGATACTACGGCGCTCGAATCGGGAAGCATGAAAAGAGCGACCAGTGTGGCAAGCACCCCGGCAAGCCCCACGCCCGCCGTAATGCGCCCACCCCAGACAGTGAATCCTGAGGAGTTCCCCTGGTGCTTCTTGTATGCCTGATAGGTCAGCAGAATCATAATCCACACCACCAGGACGCATAGAGTGACCAGGGCCATCAGCAGCTCGAAAATATTACTGATTTCTGCCACCGCCATGACAGATGCGATCACCACACCCAGGAAAGAGAGCATAAGCGCGGTGACGGGCACGCCGTTATGGTTCGTGGTGCCCGCGAACTGAGGCGCCATTTTATCGCCCGCAAGCGCGTGGAGCAGGCGGGTTGCCGCATACAGCGAGGCGTTCGCGCCAGAAAGCGCGGCGATCAGAATCACGAAGTTGGTAATATCTGCCGCATAAGGAATGCCCAGTTCAGAGAACACCATCACGAAGGGCGATTGGCTGAGGTCTTTGCCGGTCTGCGCCGCCTGCTGCCAGGGCATCAGGCACAGAATAATCAACATCGAGAGCACGTAGAAACTGGAGAGCCGCCAGATCATGGCCTTGACGCTAGTGCGTACCGAACGGGCCGGGTTCTGCGCCTCTGCGGCGGAAATGGAAAGCATCTCAACACCGCCGAAAGAGAACATCACAATTGCCATCGAAACCCAGACGGCGCCGGGACCGTTAGGGAGCAGCCCACCGTCGTTCACGAGGTTTGCGGTGCCCGCCGCAGTGTGTCCGGGCAGACCAACGAACACAAGAAGCAGCCCCAGCACAATAAAGACGATAACCGCAATTACTTTAATGGAAGAGAGGAAAAATTCGAGGGCGCCGAAGGATTTAACGCTCACCAGGTTCAGGATGAGAATCAGGATGCCGGAGGCTGCCACCGTCACCCACAGCGGAATTGCGGGGAACCAGTACGAGAAATATTTGCCAACCGCCACGAGTTCGGCACCGGTCAGCGGCACGGTAGTTGCCCAATACGCCCAACGGCCAATATACCCGGCGTAGGGGCTGAGGTATCTGGTGGCGATGGTGCCGAACCCGCCGGGAACGGGGTGGCGAACCGCCATTTCACCCGCACACGCCGCGATAATAGCGGCGATCATGGAGCCAACAGCGTAGGCGATAATAGCACCGGGTCCCGCAATTTTGATGGCGGAACCAGAGCCCAGAAAAAGGCCGGTTCCCAGGGCGAGGCCCATCGCGATCATAGTCATCTGACCGTGCGAGAGGGAACGTTTCAGTTCGCCGTCGCCGGTTGCGGGGTTATCAGCAGGTTTCACGGGGCCCTGTTCTGCGGTGCTCATAGGTTTCTTTCGGTGGGTTCTTGGTGCGGCACCTCACGCATTGAGTGTGCGCAGGGTACTGAATAACTATTACTCTCTGCGGGGGCAGGCGCAAACCCGCTGGCAGGGGCACAGGCGGGTTTACCGGGTTTTGGGTGGGGTTTTCACGCATCCGACCCCTGAAATCTCAATATGTGAAACGTGGGGTGGGGGCCTCGGCCTGCTGCCTGGCGCAGCCGCCCCGCGGCCGGGTCTCTTTGGCGGTACAGAATTTTAAAAGCATCCGGGGTGGAGAATACGCAATCCTCCACCCCGCCATATGTTAGGCGCCCCGCATGACGTTTTAGCTCTTGTACTCGACTTCGTGGCGTTTGAACCAGCCAATCACCGGGTAGCTGATAGGCATGAGCACAATCTCGACCAGGCACTTATACACGTACCCGACCAGGGTGTAGCTAATGAACTGATCCAGGGTGGTAATCCCAAGAATAGGTGAGGCAATCGCACAGAAAATAATGGTGTCCGCCAGCTCGCCCACAAGGGTTGAGGCGATCATACGCGCCCACATAAACCGCCCGGAGGTGGCCTTCTTCATGGCGACCATCACCCAAGCGTTCAGAAGCTGACCCGTCAAATATCCCAGCAGCGACCCGGCAAAAATCTGCCATACGGGACCGAGAATAATGGCGAACGCCTCTTGATTCGCATAGTAGCTGGCGGGCGGCAGGGCGACGGTCAGCAGGAAGCACCCGGCAGTGAACGCCGCCGCCACAAACGAGGCGATAATAGCCCGGCGAGCGCGCTTAAACCCGTACACCTCAGAGAGCACGTCACCGAGCACATAGGCCAGCGGGTACAGGAAGAAACCGCCGTCACTGGGAATGAAGTTGCCGTTTGTGAACGGCGGGAACTCGAACGGCAGCGGCCCGAACTCAATACTCTTCGTGGCCGCAATATTCGAAATAATCAGAATCACGCAGGATGCGCCCAGCAGCAGGTCAAAATAGCGGCGTTTACCCGCCCAAGGGACGGGTACGTTCGTGGTATCGGGGCGCGCCTCATTGGTGGGTGTGGACATTCTTCTCCCTGGTAGGTTCTTTCCGTCACCGCACGCCGTGCCCAATATGCTGCTGCCCGTCACCTCCGCAGGTGGGCGGGGCCCGCAGCCACACGGCTGGGATACACGGCGTACACGGTCTTGTGCTGTATTGCCCGTCTGCCACCCGAGCATCACCCATTCTAACCCACGCCGACGCCTCCGCAACGCCACACGCCCGGCCATACCCGGTGCACAGGCCCCAGACCGGTTTTACATGGTTTTAGCGCGAGCGGTGGCCTCATCCCGTATCCGCTTCACCTGCTGGATGCGCCCCGCATTCTGCTGCACCCACTCGCGGTTAGCTGATAGCACCGCCTGGTCAAGCTTCTCGAAATAGTGCAGCTTCTTATCGCACGCGTAGTCCGCGGCGGCCAGCTGCTGCTCTTTCGCATTGGTGAGAACACCTTCACCCCGGTACAGCCCGGCGATCGCCTCAGCCCGCTCAGCCACCAGCGGCGGCGCGCCCACATTATTAAAACCAGCGTCCTCTAGGCACTTCTGGTAGGCACCCCGGTTCTCATCGTGCACTTTGCGGGCCGCCTCGGCTGAACGCGCGCCCAGCTGCCTCAGCTCGGGGTACAGCGCCTCATAGGTGGCGTAGTTCTCTAAGGAACCGAATACTTTCTGGACGGCTATACCTTTGCACCCGTACTCAGCCGGGTCAGCGGTGACCGCAATGGGGGTGAACAGGTTCGGGACGGAGGGGGCCGTCGATTTGCCCCAGTCGTACTTTTGCGGGCGCAGGTTCCTGGAATCCAGTTGCGGGCGGGAACCGTACATGGCCTGCCGCTGCGCCGACGAGAGGTAGCTGAGGGTCGGGTAAGTTTCGGGGATCCACAGGGTGGTGGAGTAGCCGCGGAACTTCGCGTCTTCCTCACTCTCGAAACGGCCGCTGATTTCGGAAATACTCTCATGCGCCCGCAGCCGCGCCTCCCACCCGCCAGAGGTGAAACCGGCCTCACGCATGCACTGCGCGCCCGCCTTCTGAAGCGCCGTATTAATCTCTGCGGGGCCGCTCAGGTACTCAAGCACAGCCTGCTCATCACCTGAGGTTCCCTCCTGCTGTGTGGCGCCCGCCCGCCCGCTATCTATCCCGCCGCACCCGCTCAAAGCCAGCATGAGCGCGGCAGCCGCCAGCAGTGAGCGTTTACCTGTTCGCATGGTCCTACTGTTCCTTTGACGATGTTCACCGGTAGCCACCGTGGCTACCCTCCTCACTATCGTACGTTGAGGGTACGCACCTCATTGTCTTAAAACCACTGTACCTATTCTTTGTAAAAGCGGAAGCCACCCGGCGTATTGTTTCGGTGAGCTAAAACTTTTACCCTTGGGCTTTTGACTCTTCTATCAGCCCAAGGGCGGATAGGAGGAAAGGCATAGACGTGGCAGGGGATTTGGCTAACACATTCGGTCTGGGATTCTTATATTTACCTGCCAGATGAGCATTAGCACATGCCTGCTCGTAATTGTCATAAGGAAAATTTTGAGGAATAGTTTTCTCATCTTTCTCCGAGACTCCTGATAGCTGACGATAGTGCTGTTGTGCTTCCTTCTGGTCTTGGTAGTTTTTGACTCGTGCATAATGCGCGTTAAGCCACACTTCAAAGCATGGTACGCTCACAACAGCAGTTATGTTTCTGCTCTGACAGTCTTTAATAAAACCCTGCATCTTTTCAGGACTATGGTCGTCCCGATCCACCACGAGCCACACCTGATCATAGTTTTTGGTTGGTACTTTTGAGAGAACCCGTGAAGGATCCCCCGGAATATCTTTGACCGTTACTGAGTATTTCTCGTGCGGCCCGTTGACCTTATCGCGTAACCATTCAAGGTAGCTAAGCTCTGTAACTTCCCCATTGGTCACAACTAAAACAGTGGTCTTTGTGCTGCGTTTCTTGGCGCTCTTAGCGCGAGGGCTCATTGTTCCGCCTCTAAGAGAGCACGTAACTCAGACATGTATGTGGTGGGTATAGCTCCGAAAGCACCGGTGAGATACTGTTTCTGAATATTGCTCTTGGGACGGGTATCAAACTCTTCCAAGGAAAAAATTTCGCTCGCGCCTTCGTCATTTTTCTCGGTGAACCATATTTCAGGAGAATCGAGCAATCGCATGGGGATATTTCCTAACAGTGTTGCATCATGCGAGTTAAAAATCAGCTGCGCCCCGCTTTTATTCACGTCAGGATTTTTGAACATACTCACTAGCTCAGCCGCCAAAGTGGGGTGCAAGCTGGAGTCCAGTTCATCCACCACCAGCGTGATTCCTCGCTGAAGAGCCACCACCGCTTGGCTGACGAGAGCAAGCCAGCTGAGGGTACCGTCGCTCTGTGCGTTAAGACCCAGCCGTGATTCCTTCCTATTAGCTCCGCGATGGTACATGAAAATCGCGTTGGCTCCCTCCAACATATCCTCATCAGAAGGATGGAAATAAACCCCCGCTGCGTCCCTAACCCCTATCGCGTGAATCAGTTTAGGCGGTAACTCCTGACGGTCTACCTCAATGTGGGTAATACCAATATCGGCTACTTGAGCCAGCACACTCAGGTAGTGCTCCCACTGACCAATATTGTCTAACACTTGGCGCATCAGTGTGACGGTGTTCTTCCGACGAGAAGACACATTATTTGTCAGTGAGAAACTGCGAGTCAAAGTCTGTGCGATAGGGGCAAGGCTCTCGTGCCCATATTGCCGTGCAACCGCTAAAAACAGCTGATCTGGCTGCGTAATTTTATTGACTTCACGGGTGGCGCCTTTCAGCGAGGGCCCAGCCTTTACGGTAACCGTGGAGTCCTCTTGGGTGCGGCGTTCAAAGAGTAACCGTGCTGTACCTTTTGGGTAGGCGTGCATGGTCTCAAGGGCTATAGCACCACGTTTATCTGCCTGTACCCGGTAGTCATAGCGCACCTGCTCGTGCGTGAAACTCAGCGTATAGGTGGTCTGCGGTTCAGGCGGGTTTTGAAGCAGATAGGGGTAGTACAGGCGCTCGCCGGGCCTACGAATAGCCCGATTCAAGCTGACGAGAGCACGAATAATGGTGCTTTTGCCCGATGCATTCGCCCCAAAAATAGCAGCCACTCGGCTCGTGGTCTCCTCCCAAGTCTGCCCATTTTTCGGTACCTGCGTTTTGAGGGAGGGAAGCACCATCGACAGGTATGCTTCATCCCTGAAACATTCATAGTTTTCAACCGAGAATTCAAGAAGCATATACCCATACTAGCAAAATAAAGGCTTTTCTGGGAAAATTTTTCCTAAATATTGCCTTATTTTGGTTATATTCTGAAAAAGACACCCTCCACGGTGGGGCGCATGGTCCACCACCGGAAGGGTGTCTCAATATGGGGAAAGACTAAAACTTCGTGCCGGTTAGCCGCTCGTAGGCTTCAATGTAGCGGGCGCGGGTTTTCTCCACCACAGCCTCGGGCAGGTGAGGCACATTATCGGAGCCGTCCCAGCCTGCCTCCGGCGAGCGCAGCCAGTCGCGCACATACTGTTTATCGAAGCTCGGTTGGGATTTGCCCGGCTCATACTCGCTCGCGTCCCAGAACCGGGAGGAGTCGGGGGTGAGCAGCTCATCGCCGAGAGTGATTTCGCCGCGGTATGAGTCGGTGCCGAACTCAACTTTGGTATCCGCCAAGATAATGCCCTGCTCGCGGGCGATCTTTTCGGCGGTGGTGTAAATGTACAGGGTCAGCTCTTCAAGCCGCTCAGCCACGGCCTCCCCCACTTCTTCCCACAGTTCTTGGCGGGTGACCATCTCATCATGTTCACCAACCTCGGCCTTGCCGGTGGGGGTGAAGATTGGCGGCTGCAGTCGGGAGCCGTTCACCAGCCCAGCGGGAAGCTCAATCCCCGCAATGGTGCCGTTCTCACGGTATGTTTCCAGCCCCGACCCCGTCAGGTACCCGCGGGCAATGCACTCCACCGGGAACATGTTCAGTGACTTGCAGATCATGGCTCGCCCCGCCACTTCGTCCGGCACGTCTGTGGAAAGCACGTGGTTTGGCACGTCCCCCAGCTGCTTAAACCACCATAGGGAAAGCTGCGTCAGCACCGCACCTTTGTCGGGGATTTCGGTGGGAAGGATCTTATCGAAAGCACTAATGCGGTCGGAGGCGACCACCATGACGGAGCCTGCGCGTACCTCAGCGTCGTCGCTGATAGTTAGCCCGGCAGCGTCGTAACGGCTTTCTTCGGGAACATACAGGTCGCGGACTTTACCGGAGTAGACGTGAGTCCAACCTGGAATCTCAATGGGGGCGGTGCGGGAGGTCATGGGCATCTCCTGAGATGTGTTCTGCGGTGGTTGAAGAGCTGTGTACTTTTTAACATACCCGATATGATGCCCCGGCGTGCAATAGTACGCCCTCACGGGTTCTGAGGGTGAGGTGGCACTCTTAAAAGAATGAGGTGACCGGCGTTTGGGTGCGTTGCCGGTCACCTTCTGGCGGGCGGGGTAGCGCCCGGTCGGGAGCATCGAATAGGATGCCGCACCAGATACCGATGCCCCCGCTGCGTTAGACGCGGAGTTCGGGCACGGTAATCGCCCCCTGCACCGCTTTGAGAGCGATATCGGTGCGGTATTGTGCGCCTTCCCAAGTAATAGCCTGTACCCCTTCGTAGGCGGCATCGCGCGCCTGGGCGAGGGTATCACCAAGCGCGACGACGGCGAGCACGCGACCGCCGGCTGTTACAATCTCTTCGCCCGCGACGGCGGTTCCGGCGTGCACCACATGCACATCGGGCACGTTGGATGCGTTCTCAAGCCCCGCGATCGCATCGCCCTTACGCGGGGTTTCCGGGTAGTTTTCTGCCGCCATGACCACGTCCACGGCGGTGCGGGGGTCCCATTCCAGGTGGGTGTCTTCGGCGATCTCGCCGCGGGATGCCGCAAGGAGCAGCTGTCCGAGCGGGGTGCGCAGGCGTGCCAGCACCGCCTGGGTTTCGGGGTCGCCAAAGCGAGCGTTGAATTCGATGACGCGCACGCCGCGGCTGGTAACGGCGAGCCCGCAGAAGAGCACGCCTACGAACGGGGTGCCGTGTTCTGCCATGCGCGTGATGGTGGGGCGGGCGATCTTTTCGATCACTTCGTCCACAAATCCTGCGGGCAGCCAGTCAAGTGGGGTGTAGGCGCCCATCCCGCCGGTGTTTGGGCCTTCATCGTTGTCAAAGATGCGCTTGAAATCCTGCGCAGGAGACAGCGGGAGCACGTTCTTTCCGTCGCTGATGACGAAGAGTGATACTTCGGGACCGTCCAAGAATTCTTCGATCACCACGGAACCGCCAGCGGCAAAGCAGGCGTTCGCATGCTCTAAGGCGGCGTCCCGGTTCTCGGTGACAACCACGCCCTTACCCGCGGCGAGCCCGTCGTCTTTCACCACATAGGGGGCGCCGAATTCATCAAGGGCTTGCGCCGCTTCGGCCTCGGTCGTGGCGACGAAGGCGCGGGCGGTCGGCACGTTTGCTTCTTCCATCACCTGCTTGGCGAATGCCTTGGAGCCCTCAAGCTGTGCCGCAGCCGCGGAGGGTCCGAAGACCGCGAAGCCCGCCTCGCGCAGGGCATCGGAAACACCGGCGACTAGAGGTGCCTCAGGGCCGATAACTACCAGGTCTGCGGCGAGCTCGCGGGCGAGCGTAACAGCCTGCTCGGGGTTATTGGCATCGATGGCGTGTACCGGAACGTCCTGAGCGATGCCCGCGTTGCCGGGTGCGCTGTGAACTTCGGTCACCTGTGGATCGCGCGCAAGCGCACGGATAATTGCGTGTTCGCGGCCGCCGGGGCCCAGTACCAAAACCTTCATGTACATAAGGGTACCGTGTCGTATGCGACCCGGGCGGGGGTTTCGGCGCTCTTCCGTATCGTGGGGTGCCTATCCCTCAGGCCGTAAAAAAGAGCCTTTATGTGAATAAAGCGGTGTTTTTAACGCTTTTTTCGTATAAAGGCTCTTTTTAGCAGGATAGTTTGGGGTCGCCGCCGTGGCCTGCATTTTGCGTCATTCCAGGGGCGGGAGTAGGCTAAATTGTCTTGTGAATACGGTCTGCTCTACTGACCGGGCGCATCGCAGGGCATACTACACAGACGAAAGGACCCTCATGAGCGCGCAAAATTCCAGCACTCAGACCCACGCCCAAGATACGCACAGCGAATCCGATGTTCACGCCAGACTTTTCCCGATCCTAGCGCGCGTAGCATCCGTAACCGCGGTGCTCATGTACGTCTTCTACTTCCCGCAAATTATCGGCAATATTAACGGCCATAAGGGCGACTGGATTCAGCCGCTCGTCGCCGCCATTAACTGCACGCTGTGGGTAGCATACGGTATCTGGCGCGAGAAGAAAGACTGGCCCATCGTAATTGCGAATGCGCCCGGCATTATTTTTGGCGGCACGGCTGCCGTCACCGCGCTCATGTAGCCGCACATCCATCCAACTCAAGCTCCCCGCGCCACGCCCGAGGCGAATAATGCACCCTGAAGCCCGCAAAACCCTTTTAATAGGGTGTATGAATAGCGCACACATCGCAGAGGCCGCCACCCCCATACGCGACGCCGAGCTGGCGGTTGCCACCCGCGGCGGCATGATCGAATCCCGCCACCGCGGCACCGTGGTGGTGCTCTCCCCCGGCGGCGATATTATCCTCGCCCTCGGAGACGCCCACCGCCCCATCTTCGCGCGCTCCACTCTCAAACCGTTCCAGGCCATTGGGGCGCTCAAAGCTGGGGCGCCGCTGCGCGGGGCGCAGGTGGCGATCGCGTGCGCATCGCACCGGGGCACTTTCGAGCAGATGCGCGCGGTACAGGAGGCGCTGGCGGCAGCCGGGCTCAGCGCCGACGCGCTCCAGTGCCCCGCCGTGTACCCCACCGACTCGGGCACGCGCGCCACCATGCTCCAGGCGGGGCTGGCAAAAACACCACTCGCGTTCGAGTGCTCCGGCAAACACGCCGCGTTCTTGTGGGCGTGCGCGGCCAAAAGTGAACGCGGCGAGCTTGAGCCGGATGCGGCACTGTGGAGCATCGACGCTTATCTTGACCCCCAGCACCCGCTGCAGCGCATGATCGTTGAAGAGGTGGAGGCGTTCACCGGCGAGCAGGTTGCGCACGCCAGCGTCGACGGGTGCGGCGCGCCCGTGTTCGCGTTATCACCGGTGGGTTTGGCCCGCGCCTACGCAACCCTGGGCACGGCGATCCGCAATATGGAGGCGGATGCGCGCGCCTCAACCGTAGCAACCGCGATGGTGGACTACCCCGAACTGATTCAGGGCCCAGACTCCCCCGACACGGTGGTGAGTGAACGCCTGGACGCTGTGGTGAAAAGCGGCGCGGAAGGGATGCTGTGCATTGGCCTGCGCTCGGGGGCGAGCGCCGTGGTGAAGATTTCTGACGGGTCATCCCGCGCCACGCACCTGGTGGCGCTGCGGGCGCTGCAGGCGGCAGGGTTTTTGACGCAGACGACGGTGGATAGCCTGCTGACTGCGGTGCTTCGCCCCATTACCGGCGGTGTTGAAGACGGGCAGCCGCGTACTGTGGGGGAGCTGGTGCCCGGCACCGATCTTGCGGCGGTACTGGCTGGGGTGGCGCCCGCGGTGGCGGCACGGCACGGCTCAGACGGGGCCTGCCCCACGGTGCACAAGGAAAAAGCACACGAAAAGAAAACGCAGCGTGAGAACACACCGGGTGAGCCAGAAGGAGCCGACAGCACGGCCACCGGCAAGAAGGCATCCGGCGCCCAAGCATCCGGGGCCGCTGGCGGTTCTGCGGGGGCCGCACCCGGTCGGAGCGTCAACGGCAGGCCCGTGCGTCATGCGCTCAAGGGCCGCAGGAACGGCAAGAAAGGCAGGCGTTAGTGGCGATACGGCGCAGGGTGTCGGAGGCTGACGGGGCGGCTGCACTGGCCACTGTACGCGGCGTTTTTGAGGCGGGCACACCGCTGACGGGCGGGCAGAACCGGGAAGAAATGGAACGGTTGTTCGCGTCCCTGCCGCATGGGGTGCGCGCCACCGCTGTGCGGTACAGCCTGGAGGAGCTGGGCACTTTAGCCCCCGGCAATAGTGTTGAGGTGCGGGTACCCCCGTTTGGGGTGACCCAGTGCGTGGCTGGCCCGCGGCATACGCGCGGCACCCCGCCGAGTGTGGTTGAGGCGTCCGCTTTCGTGTGGTGTGCGCTCGCGCTTGGGGTGCTGGGGTGGGCTGATGCGTTGGGGTCAGCCCAGCTGAGCGCAAGCGGTGAGCGGTCTGATATTTCCCGCTATTTCCCGTTATTCTAGGCGCCGGATCTAGGCACCAACTGCCTGAATAACGCAGCGTATGGTGTATCGCCCACGCCTTAGGGGCAGGTAATACGCCTTAAGCTGCGTTTTCCGAGCTCCCGCCGTTGAGGGAGCCGCTAGGCAGGGCACAGCCCAAAAGCTAGACTTGAAGATATGAGTAGCGCACACACACCTTCTAATTCCCGCCCTGATGCTTCGGGGCATTCCCCCACCACTGAGCCTGAAGCATCCCCCGAGACCGAGGTCGAGTACTCGCAGGTGCGTATCCGCCGTGCCCCGTCCATTCCGGCGTTTATGATTCTGGGCCTGGTCGTGGGGCTTATTGCGGCGTTTGTTTCGGTGTGGTTCGGCCCGGGTAATCCCTCCTACACGTTTGAGGCAGTGTTCGGGGTGATCGCCGTCATTTTTGGTGCCGTGGGTACGGCCCTGGGGGCGCTTTTGGGGCTGTGGCTTGACCGCCGGTCGGTGAAGAAAGCCCGTATTGCCCGCGTCGAGCCTGAAGACTAAGAGCAGCCAGCCTGTGAGAAATATTCGTATGCCGCACCACTTTTTTCTGTTGGAGGGGGTAGACTGGTTGTGCGTCTTAATCCGGCAAAATTTTCAGCATCACACGCGAAGGCTGGTTAAGGCGTTCCCACAGTCCCGACGTCGAAAAGAAGTGAATTGATTCGCCCCGACGGAAAACTCACTCACGATCTGGATCCGGTTGATCATGGACCCAAGGACGCCTGCGGCGTATTTGGCGTCTGGGCACCCGGTGAAGACGTGGCAAAGCTCACCTACTACGGCCTGTACGCGATTCAGCACCGCGGCCAGGAATCAGCCGGTATAGCAACCAGCAACGGCAAGCGCATTAACGTGTATAAGGATATGGGGCTGGTCTCCCAGGTCTTTGACGAGGCAACGCTCAGCTCCATGCCCGGCGATCACGCTATCGGCCACGCGCGCTACTCCACCACGGGTGCATCCCACTGGGCGAATGCGCAGCCGACGCTGGGCACCACCCCGCACGGCACGCTCTGCCTAGCGCACAACGGCAACCTCACGAACTCGGCTGACCTCTACGACCGTCTGCTGGCGAAGAACGGCGGTAAACCTCCGGCGTTTGGCGAGCTGGCGCAGGGCAACACCACCGATACTGCCCTGGTGACCGCGCTCTTAGCTGAGCACGATTTTGCCTCGCTGGAGGAGGCGGTGCTTGATTTGCTGCCCACCCTGTGCGGGGCGTTCTGCCTCACGTTCATGGACGAAACCACCCTGTACGCGGCCCGTGACCCGCAGGGTGTGCGGCCGCTGGTGCTGGGGCGTTTGGAGCGGGGCTGGGTGGTGGCCTCCGAGACGGCGGCGCTCGATATTGTGGGTGCTTCTTTCGTGCGTGAGGTAGAGCCGGGCGAGCTTATCATCATTGATGAGGACGGGCTGCGGTCGCAGCGGTTTGCACCCGCCCAGCCCGCCGGGTGCGTGTTTGAGTTTGTGTACCTGGCCCGGCCTGATACGACCATTTCGGGGCGTTCAGTGTATGAGTCCCGTGTGGAGATGGGGCGGCAGCTGGCGCGTGAGCACCCAGTCGAGGCTGACCTGGTGATGCCCACCCCCGAATCCGGTGTGCCCGCCGCGATCGGTTACGCGGAGCAGTCCGGCATCCCCTTCGGCAATGGCCTGGTGAAGAACGCCTATGTGGGGCGTACCTTCATTCAGCCTTCGCAGACTATCCGCCAGTTGGGTATTCGGCTCAAGCTGAACCCGCTCAAGTCTGTGGTGGCGGGCAAACGCCTGATTGTCATTGACGATTCGATCGTGCGCGGCAACACCCAGCGAGCCTTAGTGCGGATGCTCCGTGAGGCGGGCGCGAAAGAGGTGCATGTGCGTATCTCGTCCCCGCCGGTGAAATGGCCTTGCTTCTACGGTATTGATTTCGCCTCCCGCGCAGAGCTGATTGCGAACGGGCTTTCGGTCAACGAGATTGCCGCGTCTCTGGGGGCTGATTCGCTTGGTTTCATTTCGCAGGACGGCATGATGGCCGCCACCGAACAGCCCACAAGGAACATGTGCACGGCGTGCTTCACCGGCAACTACCCGATTGAGCTTCCCGCCGAGGAACGGCGCGGCAAGTCCCTGTTCGACGCCTCAGAGAGTAAGGGCGGGCCGCTGTCTGGTATGGCTGCTGAGGTGACGGTTGAGCGCCCCGTCCCCACTAAGCCCGAGCACGCTGAGGCCGTGTCGATTGAGACCCGCGCAGGCACTGATTCACTGGAGCACAAGTTTGAGAGCAGCCCGCTGCCAGCGGCACCTGCGGGCGGGGGTGAGCCTGCACCGGGTCAGCACGCACCAGCCGGTGGGATGTGCAACCCGGGGCCCGATGCGGACCTTGAGGCCCTGCTGACCGACGATGATCTTGTTCCGGCATCCGCCACGAAAACTGCTACCGATAAGGACTAACCCGAATGACTGAGAATACCGCCGCCGTCACCTACGCCAGTGCGGGCGTTGATGTTGAGGCGGGCGACCGCGCCGTTGAGCTCATGAAAGACGCGATTCGCGCCACCCACTCCTCCGCCGTGGTAGGTGGCGTGGGCGGGTTCGCGGGCCTGTATGATGCCTCGCAGCTGGTGAAGTACCGCCGCCCGTACTTGGCGACCTCCACGGACGGGGTGGGTACGAAGGTTGCTATTGCGCAGGCGCTTGATGTGCATGACACGATCGGTTATGACCTGGTGGGTATGGTCGTGGACGATATTGTGGTGTGCGGTGCGAAGCCGCTGTTTATGACCGACTATATTGCCACGGGCAAGGTGGTTCCTGAGCGTATTGCCGATATTGTGCGCGGTATTGCGGGGGCGTGTTCTGTGGCGGGTACGGCCCTGGTGGGTGGCGAGACGGCTGAGCATCCGGGTTTGCTGGCCGCGAATGAGTACGATGTTGCCGGTGCCGCCACGGGCGTGGTTGAGGCTGACGAGCTGCTGGGCCCTGAACGGGTACGTGAGGGCGATGTGCTCATTGGTATGGCTTCTTCCGGCATCCACTCGAATGGCTATTCACTGGTTCGTAAAGTTATTAATGTTGCGGGGTGGGGCCTGGAACGTCAGGTAGACGAGTTGGGGCGCACCCTGGGTGAGGAACTGCTGGAACCCACCCGTGTGTACACCGCGGACTGTTTGGATCTGGCGCAGGCATTCCCCGTCAATGGCCCCGACGGGCAGACCGGCACCGGTATTCGCGGGTTCTCACACGTGACCGGCGGCGGTTTAGCAGCGAACCTGGCGCGCGTGCTGCCGCAGGGCTTGGAGGCCCGCGTGGACCGCTCCAGCTGGCAGATTCCGGCGATTTTCTCGCTGATTGGTTCACTCGGCAACGTGCCGCTGCCCGATTTGGAACGCACCCTGAACCTGGGTGTGGGTATGGTCGCTATTGTTGACCCGTCAGTTGCCGAGGCCGCCACACGCCGCCTCAACGACCGGGGTGTTCCCGCCTGGGTCATGGGCGATGTGGTGGCCGCCACCGAGCCCGATACCGACAGCCCCGACTATGTGCAGGGCGCTAAAGGCGTCAATGGCGGCGCGGTGCGCCTCTTCGGCCAGTACGCATAATTATTTACTGCCCGTTGTGTAGCGGGCGCAGCAGAGCACGCGGTGTTCCCGCTCCCCCTTCCGGGGCCGTGGGAACACCGCATGCATGTGTTTGTATACCCTATGAAGTTCTCCAGCGAGCGTATCGCTCCCGGTGCTGTTCACCGTATACGCATCACCTCCTGAGCTGGTGGGTTTCGTGCCAGCCTGCCCGGGGCCACCCGCGAGTAGAGTGGATGAGTAGCAATGTTCGGGTACCCCGCGCACACTGTGCACCTGAAAATCTAGTAGCGCCTGCCCGTATATTCTTCTTCGGCGGATGCACAGCTGAGCTTGCTCAGCTGCAGCTCGGGCGCGGTGTGCTCTTCACGCTGGGGCGTGCGGGTGGGCAGGAACACCCAGCGGCGTTGCACCGCGAAGCTCACGGGAATCAGCACCGCCTCGGTGAGTACCTTAGCAGCCACCAGGTGCGCCCCAAGGGTCATGAGCGCCTCCAGCAGGGCCGCGTTTGCCGCGAGGATGCCCACCGCCAGCATTGCGTACCGCATCAGCGAGTTCCCGGGTGAGGGCCGGGCCGCCCCGTCACGCATCATTAGCCGGTTCACGCTGAAGTTCGCCAGCGCCGAGATAATGCGTGCGGCAATGACGGCCACCAGCAGGGGCGTACCGAGTGCGACGAGCGTGAAAAGTGCCGCCGCCGATGAGGACGCGGCGGGTCATTTTCTTTGCGGGTTTGCCGCCGCCGGGGGTGTTGGGGGTGCTATCTGCCGGGGCGGGGGTGTCTTCGGTGAGAGTGTTTGAGCTGGTGATATTCTGTTCGTTCTTCATATTTATAGGTTGAAATACCATCCCATGCATGGGGCATGAAGAACCTTTATTTTAGCTATGCATCGCAGCTCATATTTTCTTATTATTTTCTGATCTCTCACCTACCCGCTGCTCACCTTTTCCTGCTATATGCAGAACGCATCTGGGAAGCGCCAGTACACCAAACCGGGCCAGCACCACCTGCCCCATCCAGTTACCCAAGCTGAAAGCACACAAAAACCGGTTCGGCCACCCCCTGGGGGATGCCCGAACCGGTTGCATAGCAGGCGATATGAGAGCCAGTGCCGCGCCTTATACTTTTAGCGATGCACCTCAGCTATGCCTCGTCGTCGTAGTTTGCATATTTCTCTGCGTACGCCGAGTAGTCATCCTCATCATCGTAACGATGTTGGGACGAGTCGGAGGTTTTACTCTTCTTAGCGCTACTGAGCTCACGCTCAAGTGCGCTGTAATCGGTTTCGGGGCTGAAGTACTTCATCTCCCGAGCCTGCCGTGTTGCTTTAGCCTTCTGACGGCCGCGCCCCATGGCGTGACCCCCTCTTTCATCCTGTCCGTGACTGCCGCCCGCATGGCGCGCGCAACCGACGGATCGCTTTACAGTCTTTCCTGCCTTCTAGGGTACCTTGTTTGACCCCTTATTGTCTTCCTGACAGACACATATTCTGCTAGAAATCTCAGAAAAACCGGGGGCAAACACCGCCTATTGCGGGTTTGAAGCTTACCGAACACCCTTTTTATTTTGCACGGGTTATCGGCAGCTTTAGCACCCCGAGAGTGCGGGGAATACCCCGTCCCCTCCTACCGATGTGTTAGGAGAGGACGGGAAGCCGCGGCTGGCTCAGCGGGGTGCCGGATTAAGCGGCGGTGAAGCTGCCCAGCTCGGTTGCGCCATTCGCCACATCGGTGGAGTCAATATCCACATCGCCGGAGGCCACGTAGACCTTGTAGTCCTGCCCCTTGACAATATTCTTATTCGAGACGAGCACCAGCTGCACCCCTGACTTGGTGATCTTATAGTTCGCCACCACCTCGCCGGAGGAGTCGGCCACCTGAACGGTTTTGCCTTGGGTCAGGGCAGCGTTATTAACGATTTTCAGGTGCCCGCTGGTTGATTCCGTTGAGGGTGTCTGGAACTTTTCGGCGGCGCTGCCGGTGGTGACGTTTGCCCCGTTCAGCAGCAGCTTGCCGTCAAAGTCAATAGCCCTGTTGCCGCCAGCGATGGGGCCGTTCACAATGATGGTGCCGCCGGTGAATACCGCGTTGCCGTTCGTGTCGATCCCGTCAGCATCAGCGTTGACGACCACGGTGCCGCCGCTAATATTAACGTCCGCGTCTACCGGCGCGGCGCCAGCACCATCAGCGGGTTCCTGTTCCTGGTCGGCATCCCCGTCATCATCCACCTTGTCGGCTGCGGGCAGAGAAGCATTAATGCCGTCATCAGTGCTATTGACGGTCACCTCACCGTCAAGGACGTTAACGTACTGCCCTTCAATACCCTCATCGGACTTTTCAATGTTCAGGGTGCCGCCGGAAATTTCGAGGGTGCGCGGGGCTTTGAGCCCGTCATCCCCAGCCGAAATAGTCACCGACCCGTCACTGAGGCGAGTAAAGCCCTTGTTTTCATCATCGGTGTTGGTAGATTTAATGCCGTCTTGCCCAGCGGTAACCTTCACGGTGCCGCCAACAATGTCTACATAGTCTTTGCCTTTAATACCGGCTTTTGTAGCGTTGACGTCAAGGGTGCCGTTGGCGATGACGAGCCCGTCAGTGGTGTGAACACCCGCTTTGTAGGAGCCCTTCACAGACAGACTGCCTTCCCCGGCGAGGGTCAGGTTCGCGGTGGAGTAGATGGCCGCGTCCGGGTCATCTGCGCCTTTAGCAGCATAGTTAGCCCCATCCGCAATGGTGTTTGCCGTGCCCGAAGCGGTGTAAATAATCGCTTCACCAGCGCCCGCCACATTAATGGCTGGCCCGGTTGAGTTGGTAATCTTCGCGTTATCGAGCACCAGCCGCACCGTATCAGACTTACCGGCTTCAATCTTCACTTGGCCGTTGTACTCGCCGGAGAGCCGGTAGGTACCGTCTGCGGTGATAGTGATAGTGCCATTGTTAACGTTTACCCCGTCGGCAGCGGCGGGGTTCGCCAGGTCAATGACTTCTTCGTCGGAGGAATCCCATTTGAGGTCTTCATCGGAGTAGTGGGTTTGTGCATCTAGCTTTTGCACTGCGGCTGCGTTGGGTGCAGCTGCGACGGGAGGCGCACCATTGGCGGCAAGGTACCCGGTAGACCCCAGCGCGGTGATCAGAGTTACGGAGGCTACGGTTTTGACCGTTGTTTTCTTCATATTTATTGTTATCTTTCGGTGATTATTTAGAGTCTCGGCAGTCGCTCAAGACTTTAAAAGTCTACCTTAAGTTGAAGGATTGTGTAACCTGATTTATAGATAAATAAACATAAGAAGACACGCGATGCACCGGTTTGAGCATCGCGTGTCTTCTTATTGTGTACCTTCACCCCCGTACCGCTACGAGCCGAAAGACAGCAGTTCCACGCCTTCCCCGTTATTTCGCCTTGTCACAACGGGTTTATAGGTATTGTTGGGCTATTCTGCGGCGTAAGTGCCCACTTCAACCGCCCCCGGAGCGAGGGTCGTGCTGCCCTCCTGCACCGGCTCAGGCACCGTATATACCGTATAGTTATTACCTTTTACAAGGGATGGGTTCGAGACAAAGAACAGCTGCACGCCGGTGGTAACCACCGTATAGTTCGCCACCACCGCGCCGGTCTCGGTATCCGTCACCTGCACTGTGCGTCCGGGGGTAAACACGTCCAGATTAACCACTCGCAGGTACCCGTTCGTTGACTTCTCGGAGGGAACCTTAAACATTTCTGCACCGCTGCCGGCCGCCGCAATATTCACCCCGTTCAGCAGCAGCTCGCCATTGGCGTCCACCGAGTTATTCAGGTAGGTTGGGGGGCCATTAACGATAACAGTGCCGCCGGTGTAGGTCTGGGAGCCGTTCGAGTCGATACCATCCCCCTCAACATTCACCGTGACCTGCCCGCCGCTGATATTAATGGCGGCGTCAATGACCTCAGTGGTATCCCGTGCACCTCCCACGCTGCCGCTGGGTTCCTGCTGGGGCTGACCGTCGGGTGTGGGGTTGTCCTCGGCTTCCTGCCCATCGGGCAGGGGGTCTTTGAGGGAGGCGTTAATGCCGTCGTCTATGCTGTTGACGGATACCGCGCCGCCGAAAATATTAATGTACTGGCCCTCCACACCTTCTCGGGCCTTTTCAATATTGAGCGTACCGTCGGCTATTTCAACGGTGCGGATGGCTTTAAGTCCGTCATCGCCCGCAATAACCTTCACGATGCCGCCGGTAATACGAGCCCACCCGTACCCTTCCTCTTTGGAGTTGGTGGCTTTAATAGCGTCTTTCTGGGAGTTGACGGATACCTCGCCGCCCAGAATGTCCACATAGTTTTTGCCTTTAATCCCGGTTTTTACGGAGTTCACGTTCAGGGTTCCGTTGGAGATTACCAGCCCGCCGGTGCTATGCACCCCTTCTTCATGGTTCCCGTTCACCGTCAACGTGCCTTCCCCGGCGAGGGTCAGGTTCGCGGTGGAGTAGATCGCTGCGTCTGGTTTTTTCTTACCAGTTACCGTGTACTGCTCTCCATCACTGACCGTATTGGTGGTGCCAGCCATCGTATATACGATCGTCGTGCCGCCTCCGGTGGCAGCAATAGCCGGCCCCGTGGAGTTAGTAATAGTCACATTATCTAAGATGAGCCGCACTGTCTCAGGCTCGGCAGTATTAATGCGTACCTGCCCGGTGTAGTCGCCGCTTAGATGGTAGTTCCCGGCTTTGGTAATGACTAGGGCACCATCCTCAATGCTCACCCCGTCAGCGGAAGGTTCATTCGCAAGGTCAAGGCGGATTTCAGATCCAGTATCCCAGGTGAGACTATCGTGGGTGTGGTGGGTTTCAGCATTAATTTTTTCGCCGGTTTTCGTATTCGAACTATATTTACCCGAGGGGGCTTTTGCCTGTTGAGCGGGTGCGGCATTGGTCGGGCCTAGGGAGTCTTTCGGGGCGGCACTAGATTCATTATTACTACCTGAGCATCCAGCCAGTCCCAAACCCACAATAAGGGGTAGAGAGGCTGCCACGTTTAAAGGGGATTTCTTCACTATGCGTCTTCTTCCTGCCTGCGTATATCGGTGTCTGTAGGCGCGTGTCATAACGGTAACGGGTAACGTTTGGCTCCCCATGTACCCTTACCGGTGGTTGGTGTTATTGGCGGTTATTTGCATGTTGTCTGCGCGCTGCACCCTAGAAGCTCCCTGGGTGAGGGGGCTCCGTCGAATACGCGCCATGAGTTAGGTGGCGGTAAGCCACGCACTCTACCCTACCATTAGGTGGGTTTAAAAATACTAAATGGGTGACGCCTGACCCTGCGGCATAGCATTCACTGTGAGGTTAAAAAGGGTACGGCACCTGCTGCGCTATTGTATGAGGCAATGGGCCTTATCACGTTCTGCGCGGCAGGTGCCGTCTCGTACCGGCAGTTTAATGTGTTCGTTCCTGTGCCGGTTTTAGTTCAGTGTCGGTTGTGGTTGGTTATTCTCCCTTCTATACGGTGACGCGGGTTGCCTAGACGGCAACTTTAGTTGGCACCAGGTTCATCCACCGCTCAATAATGCGGTGCCACTTATTGGAGGGCAGCTGCGGGTTGAGCGCCGCCAGACCGGTACCGAACTTGGAGATCTTGACGGGCCGGATGCCCGCACGCCACAAGTGCTTGTCTGCAACTGAGGGGGCCGTGCCGGACTTCGTCTCAATAATGACGGTGCCGGGAATCGTGTACTCAACCCCCACCTTATGGCCGTGGTAGTTTTCCCGGGTTACCCCCGCATAGAGCGCATGATCCGACAGGGGCGTCCACGTAAGGTTACGGTCAATGGTCAGGCGGGAGTCCACCGGGTTCTGCTCTGAGGCGGGCAGGTAAATGGTGGTGCGTCGATACCCGGTGCTAATAACCGGTTCGAACTCAATGGCCGGGGTGTCAAGAATCCCGTAGAGTGCCTCGTTGACGTACTGTCGGCCCTCTTCAGTGAGCTTGTCACGGTCATCAATGGAGTAAGGAATGCGCTCCTTCACGGTCATGGCGCGTTCGCCTTCGGTCTTGACCTCCAGGAAGCATGTGTTGGTGTCGAGGTAGCTGCGGGTGCGCACCTTGAACCGGTCGGGGCGGTCGGTGGCGGCCGCGTAGTAGCTGACCAGGTTGGGGGTATCGAAGTAGACGGAGTCGTAGGCAAATTCGCGCTGCCCCTCAATTTCGAGTACGGATGCCTCGGCGGGCAGCTCTGCCAGTACCGATGCCGCGTAGTCTGCGTCTACGATGTATTTACGGTCCATGCGGGTCTGCATGGCAGCTTTGTTATTAAGATCGTTCAGGGTAATGCTCTGCCAGTAGCTGGGAATAATTTCCATGATGCTATTCCTTTCGGGCACCGCCCGGTGACTGTGCGGAAGCCGTGCCGGGTCGGTATTGTCGGTTAGAGCTACGAAAGTAGCAGGATATGCGCGAATCCTTTAGATATTGCGGGACGCCTCATGCAGGTGGTGGCCGTAGCTTTGCTGTGAGGAGGCGTACCCTTGGGCTTGGTTGCCATTGCCCTGAGTGGCGCCTGCACCCTGCTGTGCTGGGGTGTTCTGCGCTTTGGCAGTTACCGCATAGTTGGGTGTGTTTCCCTGTTCTGCGGTGGTATCTTCTACCGGTGGGTCAGGGTTGTAGCTAACCTCTGCCCTGGTAGTGTCGTTGACCATGTCGAGCTCCGATACTTTCGCACTGAGCACTTCGTAGGAGAGCTTCTGGTTCAAGTATGCTTTGAGCTCTTCAGGGTCACTAATGGCACGATCGACGGTAATGATCTGGGTCTTCTGTTTGTTGTCGAAGAAAGGCAGATCGACGACGGCCATGATAATAACGAGCATCGCCATGAGGGCGTATGCCATATATTCGGGATCCAGCCTGACACCTGCTATGAGGCCCAATGCCAATGAGACAAAATAGTAGGCGACTTCGCGTTGTGCCAGTGGCGTGGAACGCAGGCGGATAATAGATAGCACACCGAATAGCCCAAGCCCCATTCCTGCACTCGTGCCGGAGGCAAATGAGAGTGCTTCTGTGACCACAAAAACGCCGAAGTTAATGATGGTGTATGAGACCACTAGCTCACGGCGGCTGTGGCGGACGAGGTAGATGGTGCACAGAGCGGCAATTGCTATAAGGTCCGCGATTACCATACTCACTAGGTGCATAGGATTCTCCGTCTGTAGTGTAGTGATTCGGATATTTATAGATTCGCGCTTAATCCTGTGTTGTAGCTGTGTCCTACTTAGATCGCAGGTATGTCTTCCAACGGCGCTGGTCTTATCCTGTATCGCCTCTTTTCTGTTGGCGGTTCATGTGCTGTGTTCCCACATGTTTCATGTGGGTTTTTGAGCGGTAACTCTCAGTGGAATATATCTGTTACCTTTCCCCTCATTTTATCAATCTAAGGCTTAGGTTTTAACGCACCTTCACGTTCTGTGGCTTAAATTCAACCTATACAGATAGAGTGGCTTTGACATTTATGTGCATAAAAATCACACTCACATAACGCCTTTTGCGAACGAAATCATTTATAATGTGACCTGTTTTATGGTTTTTTGTGGGGATATTCCCACAAATCCAAAATCCCCCTTTGCATTCCATGCAAAGGGGGATTTAAGTGAATATTTACACAATGCGGCAGTATAAAGTACCGACCGAGCGATATTTTATGATTTACGCCGAATATTGAAGAAAATGATGAGCGCAGCGAGTACCACACCGCCGCCAATCAGCCCGTAGCCAAGCCACGGCATCATATTCCCGCCCGAGTTATTTGAAGATGCGCTGGTCACTGCGGTGGGGCTGGCGCTGCTGCTGATCGGGCTTAGCGGCTTTTCATCCGCATCTGTGGTGGCGCTGCTAGCAGCGGTGTGAGTTTCTTCTTCCTTAGCTGCGGGGCTGCTTTCTTCTTTAGCGGGGGTCTCGGTCTTAGCGCCTTTAGAAGGATCTTCCTTGGGGCTTTCAGACTTGTTCGCATCGGCTGAGGCTGACTCCGACGGTTTAGCCTTGCCGGTGCCGCCGTTTTTATCTACCACGGTCACAGAAGCGGCTATGCCTCCGCGCTTATTATCGTTGGGGTTCAAAGACCCGGTGAGCACGTTAATGGTGGCGGTCGAACCGGCAGTATAACGATCCTGCCAGGGAATAGAGCCACTTACCTTACCATCGGCATCAGCTTCGAACTGCAAGTAGTCTGATGAACCCACGGGCCCACCGTTGAGACGCACGGCAAGTACTGAGGGGGTGCCGTCGGTGGCAAAGAAGTTAACGCCTGAAAATTCTAGGGGTTCGCCCTCAGTCCAGGTTGAGGGGAAGGTAAGGGTGGCGCCGTCGGTGTATTCCTTAACAATAGGCGTTGCAGATGGTTCTGGCGCTGCATAAGCGGCCGGTGCCAAAACCGAGCTGCTTAGTAGACTGCACCCGAGAGCGAGCACAGCGCCGGAAGTAGCGATTTTTTTACGGAATGTCATATCACCAGTCTATCGAAAATGATGTGTACCGTGTGGATAGTATTACCGTATTATTAAAACTCCCCCGTGTAATAATTCACTTTTTGACTGAATTCACCCTGCACTATCAACCTTTAGATCCTCAGTATTTCAATCAAGACACTCTAAAAGGCTACATCTTAACTACACACTATAAAAGGTATAAAACATAAAAATGCACATATCTCCTATAATACTGAGGGTATAGTGTTTATCTATTCATACATTGTTATTTTATTGCAGGTTTATGATACGTTCAGCACATCGTCAAGAAATTTTACGCTCGGCGTGGCGTATTTCCCCTATGAGCACTATACCCACGCATAATGCGCTGTACCTTTGTATTTCAGAGCACCCTGCACCTCTTGGACGAAGAGCTTCTGCAAGCCTTCATTGCCCCCTACCCACACACAAGTGCAGGCCTCTGCCCCGCTATACTGCGGTATGCAAGAGACCTGCACTATTGTTGTCGGTTGGAATACTCCACGGCAGCACGCATTAGGTAACGCGCACCAGCCAACATCTAGGGAATCAAGGCTTAGGAGTTCTGCTTACGGCGGCGCATCACCACAATTGCGGCAACACCAGCGCCCACAGCAGCCAGACCCAAGCCCGCAATGGTGGCAACACCGGCCGCACCCGTACTTGCCAGCCGCCCAGAGATACTGCCGCCACTATTATTATTGCTGTCGCTAGCGGCTACCCCGCCATTAGAATCCACGCGGGAGGCGCTGTTCTCGTAGTCAGGCTTATCCTCGCAGCCGACTCCATCATGGTCGGCGTCAAACTTCTCCTGGAAGTCCGGGTGACCCTTGTGGATGGGGGCCAGACCAGCGTCCCACACCTCTTTACAGTTCTGAAAACGCGGGGTTGGTGATGCTTCTGCGGTAGCACCCTCCGATACCTCAGTGGAAGCCGATGAGGTTTCGCTGGAGGTCGCCGAGGGCTGCTGCGAAGGGGCGGTCTCGCTCGGGGTTGCCGAGGGCGATTCAGCCGGTGATTCAGAGGGTGATTCAGATGGGGCAGCAACGGGTGAGCTCGCGCTGGGAGCAGGAGCTGAAGGAGACTCCGAAGGCACGCTGCTGGGTTTCTCCGAAGGTGACGGTGTCTCAGAAGGGGTGTCCTTCGGTACAGACGAATCAGACGGGGCAGCCGAATTGTCCACGACGGTCACCGTAGCCGCCACGCCGCCACGCTGCCGGTCTTTCTTATTCAACGAGCCGGTGAGCACATTAATTTCGACGCTTTCCCCGGCCTTAAGGTTCTCCTGCCAAGGGATAGAGCCAGAAATATTGCCGTCCGCATCCGCTTTAACCTCTAGGTAGCGGGCGCCGCTGACAGGGCCGCCGTTGATCTTAATCGCCAGAATAGAAGGGGAACCATCAGTTGCTTTGAAACCGGTACCTGTAAAGTGCAGGGGTTGACCTACGGTCCAGGTGTCCGGAAACTGCAGGCTCGCCCCATCTTCGTAAACGTGAGCGGCTGCGGCTGGAACCGAACCAGGTGCTGCAAAAGCAGCGGGAACAGTTGCACCAACCATGCCGCACCCCAGTGCGGCAACGATGCTGAATGTAGTAAATTTAGTGCGAATACTCATGACTTAATTTTATCTGTACGCACAGTATTAAATGCAGTTATTGCACGCAGAAGACTATGGTGTTCGTCAATATGGTTAACCTTCCTTAGACGTAAAACCCACCCTTAAATCATTGGTGCTATATCCCTGATCTGGCAGGTTTTAAGGAACATATTAACGGTATAAGACATGGCCTCTGTGGCTGGCGGCTCATCGCATAAGTGCTCTAAATTGACCCGCAATACACTCTTGCATTCTTATAGGCACGTTCTTGAATATGTAGAGAATAATTCACCCACAGCGGGTTATACGCGAGAGCGGCATCACTCTTTACGCATTTTGCGCACGGCCAGGAATATTGCTCCACCAATTCCGCCCACAATCAGCACATAACCGGCAGCCAGCAAAACCCCGTTTTTACCGGGGTCCGCAAGATCTGCCGGGCTAAACCCCTGCCCGGAAGAGCCCTGCTCACCCGAGGCCTCCGTAGAGGCAGAAGAATCCCCAGCCGCAGCACCCGTGGTAATCGTCACAGGCTCGTTGCCGAAGTCTGCGGGCTTATCGCACCCCACACCGTCATGGTCAGCGTCAAAACCCTCCTGAAAATCCGGGTGGTCCTTATGAATAGGGGCCAGCCCGGCGTCCTTCACTTCTTTACAGTTATGAAAACGCTTATTCCCGCTGGCAGAGGCTGAGGCTGACGCACTGGGGCTGGACTCGCTGGCACTAGCCGAAACCTTATCGGAAGGACCATCCGGTTCGGAGGAATCTATAGCGCTGCCAGAGGCCCCGTTACTATCCTGCTGCCCACCCTGTGGGGAGGCTGATGGGTCGCTGCCGCCGCCGCTTTGGGCACCGCCAGCATTATTATTATTGCCGCCGGAGTTATTGTCGCCGCCGCTGCCGCCCTGGTTCTTATTGTCACCAGAGCCGCCGTTACCGTCCTTATTATTCTTATCCCCAGAGGTGCTGCCGCCGTCAGAGCCCCCGCCGTTCTTATTTTCACCAGACTTATCTTTCTCCGCCGGTTTCTGGGCTGCACCGGTGGTGGTCTTCGGCTGCGGGGCAGGGTTCTGCCGCGCCGGAGCGGCCACAACCCGCACATCAACCTCGCTGCCCTCGTAGAAACCGCCCCGGGTCAACGCGAAAGTCTCAAACTCAATGCTCTGCCCAGCCTGTAAACTATTCGACCACGGGATAGAAGTAGTGAATTTTCCATTAGCATCCGGACGCACCTCGTGGTAAATCTCGCCCTCATCGCCACGCAATACAACAGTCACCGACCGACCGCTTCTGGTTCTAAACCCCTGCCCGGTAACAGTTAGCGGTTGCCCCGCCGTCCAGGTGGTGGGGAAATTAACGGTTGCTCCAGCTCTGAAATAACTGGTGGCAGTGGGAGCAGCCACCGGCGCGGCCGAGGCAATAGGAGCGGATGTGCCTACCATGCCGCCCGCAAGCGCGGCTATGATACCGAAAGTGGCAATCTTGGTGCGAATTGTCATGCCTTATATTCTATCGGCGAAGCAATAATATTACATGGCCTACGATTATGGTGTGGGTCAAATAGCGGCGATAGGGCACGCACTATTTTGCGCTAATGTACGCCCCCATTAGGGGAAATACTCTAACCCGGTGTTCGGTGCACCTTGCGTATTTCTTTATTATTCTTCTCCTGTGTGCGTGGCGGCGCCTGAGGTCACGGTGCTCACAGCTGCAACCGGTCAAGCAGCTGGCCCAGCGCATCCCCCACATTGGTGCGCCACAGATAGGTGGCGCGCGCATCCGCCCGGCCCGGCCCACCGTTCAACACGGCAACCGGCTTATTGGCCCTGAGCGTATCCAACACAATCTTATAACTGCTCATCACCGCCACCGACGAACCAACCACCAGCAGAGCAGTCGAATCAGCCAGCATGTGCCGCAGCCGCTCCTTCCGCTCGGCGGGCACAGATTCACCGAAGTACACCACATCCGGTTTAAGGCGCTGGGAGCCGCACGCAATGCACCCGATCATCACAAAATCACGGATGAAATCGTTATCCAACTCAACATCGCCATCAGGGTTAACCCGCAAATCAGTGCCCGCAAGACGCGCCAAATAGCCGGGATTTGCGGCATCCAAACGAATATCCAGGCTCGCCCGCCCCTCACGGTGCCCGCAGGTGAGGCATATGATCGTTGAGAGATCACCGTGCAGAGCCAGTATGTTTCTGCTCCCCGCCTGGGCATGAAGCCCATCAACGTTCTGGGTGATCACCCCAGAAACAGCGCCGTGCTGCTCAAGCTCAACCAGCGCATAGTGGGCACGGTTAGGTTTGGCCTCCTTCATGCGCCGCCACCCCACATAGGAACGCGCCCAGTAGCGCTGGCGGGCAGCGTCATCATACCGGAATTCCTGGTAGGTCATGGGGCGGTGCTCACGCAGGGAACCGGCGGGGCCACGGTAATCAGGGATACCGGATTCGGTGCTGACCCCCGCCCCGGTGAGCGCAAGCACCCGGCCTGCACGAAGCATACCAGCCACCCCTTCAAGGGCAACCTCAGGCTGGTGCGGCTGGGCGGTCTCGGCAACAACACGCTGGATAGAACGGATCGCGGCACGGTGCACGGCGGCAATCTCGTGATTATCGAATCCGGTCGTGTCAGTCCATTTATCCATTGCGTCCCAGTGTGCCGTCGTTCAAGAATGTACTGCACCCATTGTAGGATGCGCCCCGCTATGCCCGTGCACGCTGCGGGTATCCGTACCGGGAATGACCGTGCGGCGGCTTGGACCGCGCACGAAAAGAATTTCTGGGGGTAAACCTCAACTAACAGCTTAAAGATAGGGTATCCATACTGTTGTACACCACAGTCCCAAAGCGTCTTTTCGGGCATTTTACCCTACGCGGTGCCTATAGAATTTTAGGTATGACAACTCATCACAAATTCGCAACTATTGGCGCCGTCGCCACGCTCAGCCTCAGCCTCGTAGGCGCGACCGCCGTCCCCGCCGCATTCGCGGCACCCGCAACCAACCCCGCCGCCGTGGCACCCGCAGCAAACGCGAGCCACACCTACGACGACGGGGCAACCATCACCTTCCCCAGCTCCTGGACCGTGGGGCAGGGTCTAAGCTTCACCGGCACCGGGTTCAAAGCCAAAGACGGCTCACCCTCGGTACTCGCCCTCAAAATTGATGGCGGTGGCGTAAGCGGACAGCCCTACCTGCGTGTTGAGGCCGACGCAAACGGCAACGTGGCGGGCACCATCCCCTGGCAGGAAGGGTTCAAACCCGGGCAGACCGTGACCCTCACGGTGCTCACCGGGTCACTCAATAAGCAGGATCCCCGCCGCGGCGGCGACGCTGCAACCGTAACAATCCAGGCGGCAGCAGCACCGAGCGCATCCCCCACCGATACAGCTGCTGCTTCCGCTGCGCCCGCACCGACCGAAGCAGCCCCCAGCCCCTCAGCCCCTGCCACGCAGAGCACTACCGAGGCACCCGCTGCCTCAAGCGCCTCCGCAGCGGTGACGGGCAAGCCGCAGCCTCCGGTGCAGCCTTCCGCTGCCCCCAGCCAGAGCGAGCAGGCAGCAAACAATTCGGCGCAGGACTCTTCCTCTGCTGAACATAACGTGCCGAACGCATCCGCAAACGCGGAGCACCTGGCCGCCGCCGCTCAGGGCTCGGCCGTAGCTGGGGAAATCCCCAAGAACTGCACCGAAGCATCGGCGCGCGGGCTCAGCAATATTGATGCGAACAGCCCGCACTACGGTGAGCACCTTGACCGTGACAAGGACGGGGTGGGGTGCGAGACTAAAGCACCCGGCACTTCCGGTTCCGGCACCGCCAGCACCACCGGGGGCGAGCAGGCAGCAGCCGCTGATACCTCCACCAATGATGAGCTCGATAACTGCACCGAAGCCCGCGCCCGCGGCCTGAACAATATTAAGGCAGGCAGCGAACACTACAGCGGCCACCTTGACCGCGACAAAGACGGGGTAGCGTGCGAGTCCAGGGTATCCGGCAGCTACTCGGGTGGCTCCGCATCGCGTGTCTCCTCTTCCGGGACTGTCGCCTCAACCGGCAGCACGGGCAGCTACTCGACGGCTTCAACCGCTCGCGGCAGGCTGGCAAGCACCGGCGCTTCGGGTGCGCTAACCATTGCCGGGGTTGGCCTGTTCACCCTCGTAGCGGGTACCGCTGTCGTACTGGTGGCACGCCGCCGCAAGCAGGCATAACACCTTTCATCTGTTAGCAAGAATGCGCGCCGTACCGGGATACTTCCCAGTGCGGCGCGCATTATCTGTGCCAGCTGCGCTACCCGTTACCGCTCGGCGGTCACTGTCAGGCTGTTCATGTTTCTCGCCCGCGTCTGCGAGTTCTGCATAACGCATAGCGATCCGCTTGCCCATGCGTCTAGTGTATGCCGGGGATCCCCAGTTAGGGACGGGCAACCTACTCCCCTGCCTAGGTTCTCTTGGCCACAAACTCCTGTATACAAGACTACTATTAATGATAGTATTATCAGCGACAGCAATAGTGAAAGGAAGCATCATGGCAACCCCAACTATCGACGCTATGATCCTGGGGGCTCTGCATGAGCACCCGATGAGCGCCTACGAAATGAACAAAATGATGGATCAGCGCGGAGTGCGCGGTTGGGCGCGCATCAGCTCACCCTCCGTATACCGCAATCTGGTGCAGCTCTACAAGCAAGGATATGTGGAGAGCACCACCGTCAAAGACAGTGCTATGCCTGAGCGCACGGTCTACTCCATTACCCTCGAAGGCAAGGAACGTCTTCATGAACTTCTCTACGATATTGCCTCCAGCCCGGCGCGCGTAGACTTCAACTTCGTCTCTGTCATCGCGAATATCCGCATGGTGGATGAGAAGATGGGGCACGAACTGTTACAGTCTATCGCCGATACATACAGCGAGTGGGCAGATCGGCTGGCACAGGCTGCTGCGTCCGCCGAAGACCAGATAGAAGCAAAGGCTACCTTAGAACTGTGCTCTGACACCTACCGGCTCATTGCGGACTGGGCACGCAAATTCGAGAAGGATTTCTATCAGAATCGCAAGAAGTAAGAGCTGATTCCGCGCTCTTGAGTCGGCGATAATTGTTACTGCGCCCGCCTTATGTTTCCGGGGCAAAGGTAATTGTGCATCGTCGTTTGGTGGCGGCGCATTGCTCGGAGAGTAATTAGGAGCCAGTAATATACCCTACTAGATACCTCTATGGCGCTTTATGGCACACTGCCTCGATCTTATGCCCGCTAGGGTCAATAAGAAAGGCAGCATAGTAGTTCGGATGATAGTCAGCATGCACACTTGGGGCAATATGGTCCTGCCCTCCCGCTGCCAAGCCCGCTTCGTAGAATGCATCTACCGCTGCCCGCGATGGCGCGGTAAAAGCGAAATGCAGCGGCGATGACGGCTCACCTTGCCCAAGCCAAAACATTCCCGTGTGCTGCGTGCGGTCTGGGTTGCTAAAGCCCATGCCATATGGCTCTTCGTCTATTGTCTTGGCGTAGCCCAGCGGCGCCAGCACTGCCTCATAAAATACTTTGTTTGCTTCAATATCTTTGACGTTGATACCAAAATGATCGATCACTGGTCCGCCTCCTTATGGCTTTGATAATGGTTCGTTCGCTGTCATTTTATTCATAACATACCAGGACGTTATTCCGAGCGTACGAGGAAATAAAATAGCGTTCTAGCTCTGGAGAGACTATTCCATGAAGAAAGTTGCAGCGGGAGCGTAGTTTACGCTCCCGCTGCAACTTAGCATTCCTGTTTCACACCGTGATGAGTTAGTCGTCACGCTTAGAGGTCACCGACAGACCGTCCATTGCAACATCCGGGTTCACATCCACCTCTACGGTGTCGCCATCGTGAATGGCGCCCGAGAGGATGCCCTTCGCCAGACGGTCGCCGATCTCGCGCTGTACCAGGCGGCGCAGCGGACGGGCACCGAAGGCCGGATCGTACCCTGCCAAGCCCAGCCACTCCAGGGCGGCGGGGGTAACATCCAGGGTCAGGCGGCGGTCGGTCAGACGCTTGCCCATGCCCTGAATCTGCAGGTTCACAATCTGTCCCAGATGCTTGGACGAGAGCGGCTCGAACATGATGATGTCGTCCAGACGGTTCAGGAACTCGGGGCGGAACGCCTGGTGAACCACCTGCATCGCCTTTTCGCTGCGCTCCTCAAACGGCATCTCCTGATCGACCAGGTACTGCGAACCCAGGTTCGAGGTCAGAATCAGAATCACGTTGCGGAAGTCCACGGTACGGCCCTGACCGTCAGTCAGACGACCGTCATCAAGCACCTGCAGCAGAATATCGAAGACCTCGGGGTGAGCCTTCTCAACCTCGTCCAGCAGCACCACGGAATAGGGGCGACGGCGCACAGCCTCGGTCAGCTGACCGCCCTCTTCGTGACCCACATATCCGGGAGGCGCACCCACCAGGCGGGAAACGCTGTGCTTCTCGCCGTACTCACTCATGTCGATGCGCACCAGGGCGTGCTCGTCGTCAAACTGGAACTCCGCGAGAGCCTTCGCAAGCTCGGTCTTACCCACGCCGGTCGGTCCCAGGAACAGGAAGGAACCAATCGGGCGGTTCGGGTCGGAAATTCCGGCGCGGGCGCGGCGAACCGCATCCGCCACAGCAACCACGGCGGCTTCCTGACCGATCAGGCGCTCACCGATGCGTTTCTCCATCTCCAGCAGCTTCTCAGATTCGCCCTGAAGCATGCGCCCGGCGGGAATACCCGTCCAGGAAGAGATAACCTCGGCGATGTCGTCAGCCGTGACCTCTTCAGAGACCATAGCCTCGCCATGAGCCTCAGTTTCGGCGCGCTGAGCCTCCTCCAGTTCCTTCTCCTTGGCGGGAATTTCGCCGTAGAGCAGGCGGGATGCATCCGCCAGGTTACCCTCGCGCTGTGCCACCTCGGCACGCGAACGCAGCTCATCGATTTCACTCTTCAAATCGCCCACGCGGTTCAGACCGGCCTTTTCGGCTTCCCAGCGGGCGTTGAGCGCATCCAGCTGTTCTTTCTTGTCAGCCATGTCTTTGCGCAGCGCCGCCAAGCGTTCCTTCGACGCCGGGTCGGTCTCGTTCTTGAGGGCTAGTTCTTCCATAGTCAGACGGTCTACGGCGCGGCGCAGCTGGTCGATTTCCTCGGGGGCCGAGTCGATCTCCATGCGCAGGCGCGATGCGGCCTCATCCACCAGGTCGATCGCCTTATCGGGCAGCTGACGTGAGGGAATGTACCTATTTGAAAGTGCTGCGGCGGCAACCAGGGCGGCATCCGAAATTTGCACCTTATGGTGCGCCTCGTAGCGTTCCTTGAGCCCACGCAGAATACCGATGGTGTCATCAACACTAGGCTCACCCACGTACACCTGCTGGAAACGACGTTCCAGAGCGGGATCTTTCTCAATGTTCTCGCGGAACTCGTCGAGTGTAGTAGCGCCAATCATGCGCAGCTCGCCGCGTGCCAGCATGGGCTTGAGCATATTGCCCGCATCCATGGAACCTTCGGATGCGCCCGCACCAACCACGGTGTGCATCTCGTCGATAAAGGTGACGATCTGGCCTTCGGATTTCTTGATTTCTTCGAGCACGGCCTTGAGGCGTTCCTCAAATTCGCCGCGATATTTAGCGCCCGCAACCATGGACCCAAGGTCAAGGCTGATCAGGGTTTTACCGCGCAGGGATTCGGGAACATCGCCAGAGACCATGCGCTGAGCCAACCCTTCGACCACGGCGGTTTTGCCGACGCCGGGTTCACCAATAAGCACGGGGTTGTTCTTGGTGCGCCGTGAGAGCACCTGCACCACGCGGCGGATTTCGGAGTCTCGGCCGATCACGGGGTCGAGCTTGCCTTCGCGGGCGAGCGCGGTCAGGTCGGTTCCGTACTTTTCAAGGGCCTGGAAGGTGCCTTCGGGGTCCGGGGTATCCACGGTGCGGTCTCCTCGTACTTGGGGAATGGTCTCTTCAATGACTTTGGCGGTTGCGCCCAGGTTTTCAAGTGCGCGAGCGGTATCGCTATCGCCGCTTGCAATGCCCAGCAGCAGCATTTCGGTGGAGATATAAGTGTCACCAAATTTCTGAGAGTGGGTCTGTGCACTCTGAATAGCGGCGAGGGCGCTGCGGCTGAAGTTTGCGTTCTGCACCGATGCGCCAGATGCCTTCGGCAGCTTCTTAATCTCTGCGGATGCAGCTTCCGAGATGGCATCGACATCAAGCCCTGCGGCCTTGAGAACCGCTACGGCAACGCCTTCTCGCTGATCCATCAGTGCTTTGAGGATGTGCGCAGGTTCAATGCTGGGGTTACCCGCTGTCTGCGCATTCATATTAGCGGCGGAGAGCGCTTCTTGGCTCTTGGTGGTGAATTTTGCGTCCATAAATCTTATCCTTTCGCGTCTTGTGCGGGGCGCATCCTGCGCCTTCTTTTTACAGCTAACTTGAGTCTACTACACTCAAGGTTTGGATGCAAGGGGCTACTGCCGATTTTCGGGACCAAAATTCAGTGCTAAAAAAGGCTCTTTATACGAATAAAGCGTAGTTTTCGCCGCTTTATTCGTATAAAGAGCCTTTTTAGGGCGCGGGATGAGAGGATCAGACTAGGTCTCAGTCCAGGAAGTCATACGGGCTTTGTTGCCGCGCCTGCTCCTCCAAAACCTCGTCGGTAACACCCTGCTGCAGGCGCGCTCCACGCCGGTTCGCACTGTACGCCAACGCGGCGGCAGTAATAGCGGCCGCGAACGTCAGAATACCGAAGGTGTTACCGAACCCTGCCGCATATCCCACGTACTCGCCGCCCACAAGCGCACCCATTCCTGAAACCGGCATCCCGGCGCGGTAGTCCGGAATAAACATGCCGAATAAAAACGCCAGCACCCAGCAGGCAGACTGCGCAATCACCACACCCCAGCGGCAGGCGGGGCGGGTGAGCTCTGCGGCCGCGACAGCGCGGCGCGCATCCGCAAAGGCCCAGCGGGCCGCCAGGCACAGTATGAGTGCGAGCGCCGGGCCGAATGAGATAGCAAAAATAGGTACGAGGTCACCAGCTGCCCCGAAGAGGGCACGGCCTACGGTAATCCAGGCGGCAGAGACAAACGCCATGGGGTAGGCGGCGTAGAGGGCTGCGACCTGTATGACGGCAGGTGTGCGTGCAGCCAATGAGTTTACGTGCGGGTGCGATCCGGAGCGCTCTGATTTTTCGTTCACTGTGCCATCCTAAACGGTTTGCGCCCCGGGTTGGGGCAGCACTCACCATGTCAGTGGTTTTTCCGCGGTAAAACCCACATAAACCTAAGCTTTAGCCAAAAACTTTATTGTTATACTGAGCACATTGGGTGCTTGCGGGTGCCCACACCAACCACGTTAAACCCATACCAACCACACCGATAAATAATGGGAGCCTACATGAAAATACTGGTTTTAGGAGCGAGCGGTCGCACCGGAAGCCTTTTCACCCGCAAAGCGTTAGAGGAGGGGCACACGGTCACCGCCTATGTGCGTAACCCCGATAAGGCGGTGGCGCTTTTGGGGGCGCACCAGAACCTCATTATTGTTCCCGGTGCCCTGAACGATTCCGAGCAGCTTGCCACGATTTCTTCCGGGCAGGATGTGCTGGTTAGTATCCTGGGGCAGAAAGCTACGGTACGGGAGTTTCTATCGACCAAGTTCATGCAGAAGCGCCTGCCGCTCATTATGGAGGCGGTGGTGGGTGCGGGTGTACCGCACTGTGTTCTTATGAGCGCCTACGGGGTGGGTGACACGGTGCGGAGCGCATCTTTTTTAATGCGTGTGGCATGCAAGACCATTATGCGCAGTATTTTTAGGGACCGCGCGAAGGCCGACGCTATGGTTGCTAAGTATCAGCCGTATATTTCGCGGGCGTTGCCGGGCAGGCTCACAGATGAGCCTGGTAAGGGCGGGGCGAAGGTGGTTGATGTGACGAGTGTTGCGCATGTTCCGGGTATCCCAACGATTGCCCGTGAGGACGTTGCCGATGCTCTGCTCGATATTGCGGGAGACCCGCTGAATGCGGGTACCGATTTTCTGGTGACGATTGAGGATGTTGTCATACGGGCGGCCTAGAAATGCCCGGTAGGCTTAATGGCATGAGCAGTAATATTCAGGGGGATTTTCCTCAGGCGATTCTTTTTGATCATGATGGCACGCTGGTTGATACTGAGCCGGTGTGGGCAGCCGCGAAGGTTGAGCTGGCGGCGGAGTTTGGTGGTGTGTGGACCGCGCAGGACACCCTGGATTGCCTGGGTTATTCCATGAAGTTCACGCTGGATAGGTTACGTGAGCGCGGGGTGAACCTGCCGGATCAGCAGATTAATGATCGGCTGGTGGGTAAGGTGCGTGCGGCATTGGCGGATTCTCCGGTGGAGTTTCTGCCCGGGATTGAGCGTTTTCTGGTGCAGGTGCGTGATGCGGGTATCCCGGCGGCAATAGTTACAAATGCTACGACTGCGGTGGCTCAGCGCACGGCTGATGCCGCCCCTGAGGGAACGTTCTCGGTTGTTATTGGTAATGATGAGACCACGCATCCGAAGCCAAACCCGCAGCCGTATCTTTTAGCGGCGCAGCGTTTGGGTGTGGACCCCAGCCAGTGCGTGGCGATTGAGGATTCCCCTTCCGGGGTGCGCAGCGCTACGGATGCGGGCATGAAGGTGATTGTAGTCCCCGGTGAGCTTGAGGTTCCCGCCGGTTTAGGGGATGTGCGTCTTCGGCATGAGGAGCTGGAGCTGAGCGTGTTTAAGGCGCTCGGACGCTAATCTTGAGGTTAGCCTAGCTTTCTCAAACTCTTAGGGTTTTCAAGGCGCCACATCAAGCAATACTTATTATGAATAAATAAGAATAATCTTGACGAGCCGGTCTAAAAATGATTTACTAATATCAACGTACCGACCGGGTTTTCTCACGATAACCACCGGGCGGGCATCTACACATCATTAAGGAGTCGTCACTATGGCATTCGCAAAATACACCGCACCCGGTCTTACCCTTGACGAGGGCAAAGAAATCTCGGAAGTTCTGCAGAGCCGCCTGCACGATCTGAACGAGCTGCACCTGTCCCTGAAGCACGCACACTGGAACGTGACCGGCCCCGGCTTCATCGCCGTACACGAAATGATCGACCCGCAGGTTGATACTGTGCGTAACTTCGTAGACGACATTGCAGAGCGTATGGCAACCCTGGGTGCAACCCCCAACGGCCTCGCAGGTGCCCTAGTCGCAGCGCGCAGCCACGACGACTACCCCGTAGGCCGTGCCCGCGTCACCGACCACCTGCACGCCCTGAACGAGGTGTACACCCGCGTGATCAAGGAACAGCGCAAGGCTATCGAATTTGCGGGCAAGGTTGACCCCATCACCGAAGACCTGCTGATCGGCCAGACTGCCGAACTCGAGAAGTTCCAGTGGTTCATTCGCGCATTCCTAGAGAACAGCGCAGGCGAAATCTCCTAACAGGCAGCCTTTCTGAGCCCTATAGGCTCACCGGGTGAGTGCCCTCCCCTAGCTCCGGGAAGGCACCCACCCTTTTTGCTGCCCCCTCACGTCTGTGGCCTGGGAACCACCAGCCACGGTATAACCATATGCGCCGCATATTCCGGCAGAAGTGCGGGCACAGGTGGGTGCGACACTTAGGCGAGTAAGCCCTATCAGCACGGTGGCGGCTGCCCGTATTTTTTCGGCCCGGCGAACATCAGCACCCGGTTGGGTTTACCTAGATTTTCGCCCAGCGCCCGTCTATTCTAGTGTTTTGCACGCACCAGCCACCCTGAGGAAGACGCCCCATGTCACCCGAGCCCCGCAAACACACACCCGAAGCACCCGGCAGCAGCAACCACTCCCCCGCCCAGGCAACACCCGGCAGAAACCGGCGAGAGCCCATCACCACGCAGGCGTTCACCGCACCGGATGTCCCCGCGCGCCGCAACCCCGAACACTCAGCCCCTTCCCCAACGGCGGCACGCACAGGAGCGCTTGACCATGTACCGGCACGGCACCAGCCCGTCGCCCAGCCAAGTGAGGCGCAAATCCGGCGGTGGCGGCGCTACCTGGCTGATGAAGAGTCGGAGGCACGCATCTACCGCTACCTGGCCCAGCGAGCCGAAGGTAAAGACCGCGAGATTCTGATGCAGGTTGCCGAGGCTGAGAAACGCCACCAACAGCACTGGCGCGACATGCTTGGTGAACACGTTGGCAAACCCGTCCGCCCGTCGCTCTCATCCGCATTTTTGCAGTTCATGGCGAAGCATTTCGGGTCGGTCTTTATTCTGGCAATGGCGCAAATGGCCGAATCCCGCTCCCCCTACGCCGAAGACCCGGACGCCACCGAAGAAATGGCGGCTGACGAGGCTATTCACGAAGAAATCATTCGCGCCCTAGCCACCAGCGGGCGCGAAAAACTCTCCGGCAACTTCCGCGCGGCGGTGTTCGGCGCGAACGACGGGCTGGTCTCGAATCTGGCGCTAACGATTGGCATCACGGCCTCGGGCGCAGCCAGCTCTATGGTGCTGCTTTCGGGGATTGCCGGGCTGCTCGCGGGCGCGCTATCCATGGCGGCGGGCGAGTTCGTTTCGGTGCGTTCCCAGCGCGAACTTTTGGATGCATCCCAGCCGACCCAGGTGACCCTGCGCGTGGCGGGCGACCTTGATATTGATGCGAACGAGCTTGAGCTCATCTACCGGGCGCGCGGCATGGATGAGGAGGCGGCGCATCACCGCGCGCTGGAACGTTTCGGGTACCTCGACTGCGATTGTGACCCGTCGCTGTCGCATCGTGCGAATGAGGAAGGCGAAGAAGAGAATGTAGCACTCGGTACGGATATTGGCGCGGCGGCGGCATCGTTTAGCTTCTTCGCATCCGGGGCGCTCGTGCCGATTCTGCCCTATATTCTCGGGCTTTCCGGCCTCTGGGCGATGCTGCTTTCACTCCTGTTCGTCACCATGGCACTGGGCTTCACCGGCGGTATCGTGGGCCTGCTCTCGGGTTCTTCCCCGATGCGCCGCGGACTGCGCCAAATCCTCATCGGGCTGGGCGCGGCGGGCATCACCTACCTGCTGGGCCTAGCCTTCGGCACCACGCTGGGGTAGAGCCACCACCCCAGAAAGGCTAGTCTGACAAGAGCTCTTGTCTGTATTCAATATGTGGAGAGTTATTCTTTAGAGGTTGTTTTGCAACCACCAAACAGCCCACGCACCACGACAAATATCTTCTGGCCGAATTTTAGAAACAAGCGGTATAGGTACGGTGTTCCGTTGCATGAGCGCAGCACCCTTCCATGGACAGCACCCTAAAAGTAGGCTGTTTATAAGTATTGACAATATATTATTCTAGTACTAGAGTAGAAGTATTCTACTACTAGAATAATATGATGAAGGTGTCTATGGGTATTTCATTAAATGAACAACTTATTCTAGGTATTCTGACTGAAGGTCCGCAGCACGGTTATCACATTGAACAGGTAATTACAGAACGTGGCATGCGTCAGTGGTCAGACATTGGGTTCTCATCTATTTATTACATTCTTGATAAATTAGAGAAAAAGGGGCTGGCTGACAGTAAAGCCAGTAAAGGTAAAGAGAAAAAGGAATATCAGATTACCGATAAAGGTGTTGAAGCATTAAAGGAATCAACACTAGAGCTGATTTGCGAACGTAAGCCCACAAATACACATTTCATGACGGGGTTCGCAACCAGTTTTCTTTTAGACAACGAGGAGTTAGTTGTCGCGCTTTCCAAGCGAAAGGAGAGTCTTAAAACTGACCTCAGCAACATGTTACACGAACGAGAAAATAGTCAGCATCATACCCCCATTGCTCAGCAGCTTTTTAGCCTTGGGCAAAAACTAATGCTAGCGGAATTAGATTGGATCAATCAGGAAATTCATCTACTTCAAGGAGGAAATGAAGATGGTCTTTGATTATAAGAAAGAGTTCAAAGAACTCTACCAGCCTAAGACAGAACCCAGCATTATCACTGTTCCCACAATGAATTATTTGGCTGTTCGTGGGACAGGTGACCCTAATCAAGATGGGGGCGAGTATAAAGAAGCTATTGAATTATTGTATGGAGTGGCTTATACCCTAAAAATGAGCCATAAAGGTCCTCATAAGATAGCTGACTTCTTTAACTATACTGTTCCACCTCTTGAAGGTTTCTGGTGGCAAAATAAAAGCGGAAATGAAATGGATTATACGAGGAAACAAGATATGCATTTTATATCCGTCATTCGATTGCCAGATTTTGTAGCCAAAGAAGACTTCGACTGGGCCATTGAAACAGCCACGGAGAAGAAAAAGCGTGATTTTTCAAAGGTTGAATTTCTAACTTACGATGAAGGGCTCTGCGTACAATGTATGCACATTGGCACTTATGACAGCGAGCCTGAAACCGTTGCTGCAATGCATGAGTTTGCCGTTCAAAATGGCTATCAAATAGATATGAGTGCAGAGCGCCTACATCATGAAATTTATCTCAGTGACCCGAGGAAAGCCACCCCAGAAAAAATGAAGACTGTCGTCCGTCATCCGATTAAATAAGAGTGGCGTTTATTCACTAGAAGATAGCACCCTGGCTGTGAGAATATACGAGACCCCCGGCGGCGCGAGCGTAATGGCTCGCACCGCCGGGGGTCTTATTAGCTGCCCTACCCGGGCGGAATGCTACTTGTTGGCGAAGATTTCGCGCATCAGATTAGCGGCCTCGGAAGGGGTCTTGCCGACCTTCACGCCAGCAGCCTCCAGAGCTTCTTTCTTCGCCTGAGCGGTACCCGAAGAACCCGAGACGATCGCACCAGCGTGGCCCATAGTCTTACCCTCAGGAGCGGTAAAGCCAGCCACGTAACCGACCACGGGCTTGGTGACGTTCGCCTTGATGTACTCGGCGGCACGCTCCTCCGCGTCGCCACCAATCTCACCGATCATCACGATACCCTCAGTCTCCGGGTCAGCCTCGAAAGCCTCCAGAGCATCAATATGGGTGGTGCCGATAATCGGGTCGCCGCCAATACCGATAGCGGTGGTGAATCCAATGTCGGCGAGCTCGAACATCATCTGGTAGGTGAGGGTACCCGACTTAGAGACAAGACCAATCTTGCCCTTACCGGTGATATTCGCCGGAGTAATGCCAACCAGGCACTCCTCAGGGGTGATAATACCGGGGCAGTTCGGCCCGATAATGCGGGTAATCTGCTTGCCGTTCTCGTCCACCGAAGCTTTCGCGGCAGCCCAGAACTCGGCGGTATCCTGCACAGGCACGCCCTCAGTAATGACGACGACCAGACCGATCTTAGCCTCAATAGCCTCAAGCACGGCAGCCTTGGTGAAGGCGGGCGGCACGAAAACAATCGAAACGTTTGCACCGGTTTCGGCAATAGCTTCGGCAACAGTACCGAAAACCTTCAGCTCAACATCGGAGCCGTCCTTTGCCTTGTGGGTAACGGTGGTGCCAGCCTTGCGGGCGTTCACGCCGCCCACAATGTTCGTGCCGGCTGCGAGCATACGAGCGGTGTGCTTGGTGCCTTCGCCGCCGGTGATGCCCTGAACGATGACCTTAGAGTCTTTGTTCACAAAGATAGACATAGTTTTTCCTATAAATCCTTCGGTGGCGATTACGCCTTGTTAGCGAGCTCTGCTGCCTTGTCGGCGCCTGAATCCATGGTGGTTGCCTGCACCACGAGCGGGTGGTTTGCCTCAGAGAGGATGCGGCGTCCTTCCTCCACGTTGTTGCCGTCCAGCCGCACCACAAGCGGCTTAGTTGCGGAATCGCCCAGAATCTCAAGCGCCTTCACAATGCCCTCAGCCACGGCATCGCACGAGGTGATACCGCCAAAGACGTTCACGAAAACGCTCTTAACCTGTTCATCGCCCAGAATAATCTCAAGGCCCGCAGCCATAACCTCAGCGGATGCGCCGCCACCGATATCGAGGAAGTTGGCGGGCTTCACGTTGCCGTGTTTTTCGCCAGCGTATGCCACCACATCCAGGGTAGACATCACCAGACCGGCGCCGTTACCGACAACGCCAACTTCGCCGTCGAGCTTCACATAGTTCAGGTCGTGCTGCTTAGCCTTAGCTTCCAGCGGGTTTTCGGCGGATTTATCGACAAGCGCCACGTGATCGGGCTGGCGGAATTCCGCGTTATCGTCGAGAGAGACCTTGCCGTCAAGAGCCAGAATATCGCCTTCGGGGGTCTGCACGAGGGGGTTAACCTCAACGAGGGTTGCGTCTTCCTTCTTGAAGACATCGCCCAGCTTCACGAGAACCTCAACCACCTTGGGCTGCAGTTCAGCAGAGAACCCGGCGGCCTCAACGATCTCCTGTGCCTTAGCGGAGTCGATACCCACCAGCGGGTCTACCTCAACCTTAGCGAGAGCCTCGGGGCGTTCAGCGGCGAGCTGCTCAATTTCCATGCCGCCCTCGACCGAGCACATGGCAAGGTACGAGCGGTTTGCACGGTCAAGCAGAATCGAGAAATAGTATTCTTCAGCAATGTCAGCACCCTGTGCAACCAGCACGCGGTGAACGGTGTGACCCTTGATATCCATACCAAGAATCTGCTGAGCATGCTCGTATGCCTCATCAGGGTTTTTAGCGAGCTTCACGCCGCCAGCCTTACCGCGGCCGCCGGTCTTAACCTGAGCCTTAATGACGGTCAGGCCGCCGATTTCCTCAGCTGCTGCCTTTGCTTCTTCGGGAGTGGTCGCAACAATGCCCTTGAGCACGGGTACACCGTGCTTTGCGAAGAGATCGCGCGCCTGGTATTCGAAAAGGTCCACAGGTGTCCTTCTTCGTCGAAGTGGTGCCGCCGTTTTAGGGTGCGGCGGCTTGGTCTGGTGAGTTACTATTCGACGTGTTTTACGCCCCTGAGAGGGCGCGCTGTCACGCTCTAAATTTCTCTCGGTTCTACTCTATCGGATATTTGGTTGAGGGTGTACTTATCAGACAACACACACGCTATTTTTGTAATGGGCATCACTATTCGGTGTGTTGGGTTTTGGCTAGACCTTCTCAACCGGTGCGTACCGCAGCAGCAGGCGCTTCTCCTCAGAGGCAAAACGCACCTTCGCCACGGTCTTATCGCCGGTGCCTTCCAGAGCGAGAACTCGGCCCTCTCCAAACTTGGTGTGGCGCACCGTATCGCCCACCTTCAGCTGCGGAATTTCCTTGCCTTGATGCACTCGCGAGCGGTTACGCACCGCCCCGGATGCGCTGGCTGCGGCCGCCAAACCGTAGCTTGCCGAACCATTGACCTCGGCGGTTGATGGTTCACGGTTCGCCCGGGAGCGGGAATCATCGTATCCCGTGCCGTAGCCACACGCGCTGCGCCCGTCTAACCCGTGCCCATCAGCATTGCGCCCACCGCCGGAACTGTATCCGCTCGCCCCGCGATAGCCGCCCTGCCCGTAGCCTCCATACCCGCTGGCACCGTTGGCGTATGCGCCCATCCCGGAGGCACCAAACCCGGCAAAACCGCCCAGGCGGCGCCACTCGATCAGCTCCTCGGGAATCTCTTCCAGGAAGGGTGAAGGCGGGTTGAACTGGCTCTTGCCCCACATCGTGCGGGTCTCAGAGCGGGTGATATAGAGCCGCTGCATCGCGCGCGTGAGCCCCACATAGGCAAGGCGGCGTTCCTCGCTCATCTCACCCTCGTCGGTCAGCGCCCGCTGATGCGGAAACAGCCCATGTTCCAGCCCGGTCAGGAAAACAACCGGGAACTCCAGACCTTTGGCGGTGTGCAGGGTCATCAGGGTAATCATGCCCTGCGCCTTCGCCTCTGCGGCCTCGGCGGCAATCTGCGCGGCAGACGGGGTCTGCCCATCGGCGGAGGCACCCCGGGACGGAATCGAGTCGGCATCCGCCACCAGCGAGACATGCTCTAAAAACTGTTCTAAGTCCGCGCCGGGGTTCTCCGCCTCAAACTCGACCATCGCATCCAGCAGCTCCGAGAGGTTTTCCACCCGGGATTCGTCCTGAATATCCTTAGATTCGCGCAGGGCGGCGAGATAGCCGGACTGTTCGAGTACCGCCTCTAGGGTTGTGGCGGCTGATTCGGTGCGCGCAATCTGGGCGAGGTCGTCCATGAGCTTGACGAACTGAGCATACTTTTTCACGGCGGCAGCGCCCAAACCCGGCACGCTCCCCGGCTCGGCGGCAGCGGCACGGGCGGCGGCGAAGAAAGAAATTCGCTGTGCCGATGCGTGATCGGCAACCACGGTCTCAGATTTCGCACCGATACCGCGTTTAGGTTCGTTGAGAATACGCCGCACACTCACGTCGTCGTCCGGGTTTGAGAGGGCGCGCAGGTAGGCGAGCGCATCTTTAATTTCTTTGCGCTCGTAGAACCGGGTGCCGCCGACCACGCGGTACGGCAGTCCGGCGCGCATCAGGAGTTCTTCAAGGGCGCGGGATTGGGCATTGGTGCGGTAGAAAATCGCCACATCCGAGGGTTTGATGCCGTGTTCATCGGCAAGCCGGTCTATTTCTTGGGCGATGTAGCGTGCCTCCGCATGTTCGGATTCGGCGACGTACCCCACGATTTTTGTGCCCTCCCCCGATGCCGTCCACAGCTTCTTGGGGCGGCGGTTGGGGTTGCGTTCAATCACGGCGTTCGCGGCGGAGAGAATGTTCTGCGTGGAACGGTAGTTCTGTTCCAGCAGAATAATGTGCGCATTGGGGTAGTCACTCTCGAAATCCGTAATATTGCGAATGTCAGCACCGCGGAAGGCGTAAATCGACTGGTCTGAGTCGCCCACGACGGTCAGTTCGCCGGGCGGCGGAGCATCCGGGTACGGCCCCTGCTCGCGAGTGTTTCCCTGCGGATGCGCCCCCACCAACTCCCGCACGAGCGCGTACTGGGCGTGGTTGGTGTCTTGGTATTCATCCACCAGAATATGCCGAAATTTACGGCGGTAGTAGTTTGCGATTTCGGGGAACTTCTTGAGCAAAAACACGGTTTTGCCGATGAGGTCGTCAAAGTCGAGGGAGTTCGCGGCGCGAAGGCGCTGGGTATAGACGGTGTAAATCTGCGCGATAGTTTTTTCCCACGGATTATTCGCGGCTGCCGCGCTGTATTCTTCGGCGCTCACCAGCTCGTTTTTGAGGGCGGAAATCCTGTGCCCCACGGCCTTGGGGGCAAACTTTTTGGTGTCAAGGTTCAGCTCTTTGATAATGAGCGTGAGCAGGCGCTGCGAATCCGCCGAATCGTAGATCGTGAAGGTGGATTTGAGCCCGAGCGCCTTGGCTTCTCGGCGTAGCACGCGCACGCAGAAACTGTGAAAGGTGGAAATCCACATGTGCTGTGCGCGCGGGCCGATCAGCGCTTGGATGCGCTCACGCATTTCCGCTGCGGCCTTGTTCGTGAAGGTGATGGCGAGAATCTGCCCGGGGGTTGCCCGCCCGGTTGCGAGCAGATGGGCGATGCGGTGCGTCAGCACACGGGTTTTGCCAGACCCCGCCCCGGCGACGATCAGCAAGGGCGAACCGGCGTGTAAAACAGCTTCGCGCTGCCGGTCGTTAAGCCCGTCGATCAGAGTTGCGGGGTCGATAGTGCTCAGCGAATAGGTGCGCTCCCCGTAAGGGTCTTCGGGGTTGTACTCGCTTCCGTACCCGCCCACTCGGTAGGCGGGCGGCATGAACTCGCCGAGCGCATCCTCATGGGCGGTGACGGTTTGGGCATTCACCGCTTCAGGGTTGAGCTCTGGCATAAAAGATTCGTGAGCGAAGGGGTCTTCTTCCGGCGGAATATGGGCATCATATTCGGGATCGTAGGGCGGCTGCGTGTTTTCGAGATCGGCAAAGAGGGTATCTGCGGCAGGATCAACGCCGGATGCGGAGTTGGTGGGTTCGCTCATGGTCTACCTCGCTGCCTAGAATACACGTTCGATATTCCATGCTACCGTATTTGCCCTCTCGCTCCCACCCATCACGCCCGTTCACCGCGCATAATTCGCTCTTAGCGGTACCCCACCGCGCGGTGCACCCATGTTACGATGACCGGATGGATCAGGTCATCACTCCCGCTATTTGGTGCGACGGTACCGCCGACGAAGCAGCACAGTTCTACGCCGATGTTTTCCGCGATGCATCCATTGCCGAGCAGGCGCCCGGGCTCACGGCGATGGTCAGCATCCACGGTTTCAGGCTCTCGCTCATCAACGGCGGTAACCAATATGCCCCGAACCCGTCGATCAGCTGCATCCTGAACTTTGATCCGCTCTTATTCGGCGGAGAGGAACAGGCCCGAGACTACCTTGATGAGCTCTATGAGCGGCTCAGCACCGGCGGCGTACTCATGGAGCTGGGTGAGTACCCCTTCTCCCCGCGCTACGCTTGGGTTCGTGACCGTTTCGGCATGACCTGGCAGCTCATGCTCACCGACCCGGACGGCGATCCGCGCCCCTTTGTTATCCCATCCTTCATGTTCGGCGGTACTAATCACGCTCATGCCGAGGAAGCCACCAACGCCTGGATCGCCCTGTTTGATAACGCCCGCCGCGGTGCTCTGTACCGTTACGAGGAAGGCGGACCGCTGGATGCGGGAACGGTCATGTTCACCGACTTTACCCTGCGCGGCACCTGGATGGCAGCCACGGACTCTGGGACCTTCCACGATTTCACCTTCACGCCCGGAGTCTCCATGATCGTCTCCTGCCGCGACCAGGAAGAGATCGACCGCTACTGGGCGGGGCTCTCTGCCGTGCCCGAGGCCGAGCGCTGCGGCTGGTGCGTCGACCGGTGGGGTGTCTCATGGCAGATCGTCCCCCACAACATCGCCGAACTCATGGCCGACGCCGCCACACGCGATAAGATCCTGCACATGGGCAAGATCGACCTGACCAAGCTGTAACCCCCTAACCCCCACTACACCACGGCCTTCCCTTATATGGGGGCGTCAGCCAACGAGCGCTATCGCACGGCAGCTACCCGAGAACTCCGCACCGCATATGCTGCACTAATGGTAAAGATCCCACGCTGACGCACCCAACCGCTCTGCGCAATAATGGAAGGTATGGGTCTATCACAAGGTCAGAAGAAACGCCGCTACGGCGCGAACACGAAGGCCGCTCATACTCCAGGGGGCGGCACCCCCGACCCGCAGCATAGCGAAACCCGTGAGCTTCGGCAGTTTATGGAGGAACGCGCTGCCCACGATCAAGCGACCGGGCGGGGTTCACGTGTTTTCCTCCACGTTGCGGTTGCTATTTCCCTGCTCATGGGTGTGTACCTTTTCGCGTGGGTGCTTCCCGGCTACGGCAGGCTGGCGGGTGCCCCCGTTCCCGAGCTGTCACTGGCCCTGAGTACGGATGCGCTGGGGTCGTTCGCACACGGGCTTTCTTCCTCCTCAGCGGGTGACGCCCTGGGGCCTTATACGTATGCGCACCGTTCAGTGGGTTTGGCGTTTGCAGTGTTTTTCGGGTTGTCTGTGGCGGGCCTGTCGTGGGCGGCGACGGCGAAAAAGCCGCTTCGGGTGTTATTGACGGCGCTTCCACTGGTGTACAGTGCGGTGTTTACGGCCACAATTTTTGCGGTGGACGCCGCATTGGCTGACCCTGCGCATCAGCCGGGTGCACTTGTGGTGCTTCTGCCTCTGGGCTGGGCTCTTCTGGTGCTCTCGCTTCTGAGCCTGGCATACCGTGGTGTGCGGGCGTTCAAGCGGGCGGTTGCTGCTTTTATTGCGGGTGGACCGCCCACCGAGTAGCGCCGCCCCTCCAGACCGCACGAAGTAGAATTTACTTCTGACACGCTGCTGGAAGGCACCCGCCATCCGCGGAACAACCAATCCCCCTGTCCGCACCCGGTAATCGTTTGGGCCGAAGCCACATTACTCTTTGCGGCGGTTATCGTGTGAGCTAATCTCCCACGCCCCGTTCACATACTGCGCGGATACCAGGCCAATAAACTCTTCTGCTACAACGGATCCTTTACCGCTCTTGGGGTAGATTACCCGGCCGTCTTCCACCTCAAACTTGCCGTATGTAATCTTGAAAGTACGGGACCATAGATACCGGTCGTCTTCTAGTAACGGTTGCGGCTCGGTAATCTCGTATTCAATGGTGACATTATCCGGCCAGTAGTTGCCTTCACGGATTTTCTTAAGCCGCACCTTCTCAAGCCCTTTGTAGTTGTCGCGCTCCGACTCTGATAGGGCGCTCTCCTCCGCCAGGGAGTAGTCCCCAGTGTTGTAGGCGTACTGGGTGGCTGCCGCCGCAAACGCGACACTCAGGTAGAGACCTTTCAAAGATTTATCGTTGGCATCCTCCGGTTTCTTAGGCTGGGGCACGTTTCGCGCCGCATGTTCCTCAGTGGCAGGTTCGTAGGTGCCCGACTTCTTATACTCTAAAACGGACTCGAAGTTAATCTTTCCCTTATAGTCGCCGCTCATATCTATATCGGTCTGCGCGGTAGCAGACGATGCGGACGGGCTAGTCTCTGAGGGTTCGCTTGATGAGGAAGATGACCCTTTTGAAACGGAACGGTTGGCATCACATGCCGCCAGTACAAAGGCACCAGCGCTTGCGCCTAGTACGCCCAATGCTGCACGACGGTTAAAAATGGAAGACATTATTCCTCTCCTCTCTGAGCCCTAACAATAAACCATTAACTTTAAAGCTCAGCAGTAACCTTCATGTTCTCAAGGTTCTACCTGCTGTCGCCCAGTTTCCGCATCATGGCCATAAACTTAATACCGCTGTCGAACCGCCATATTCTGGGGTCTAAGTTTTGACCATCCGCCACCCGCAGCAACGCTAGGTGCCGATATCTGCACCGCTAAGTCTCAGGGAGTTACACTATGGCAAGGTGCTCCCGGCCAGCCGACAGGAGCAGACCGGGAGCATCGCAAAGATGACTTTCAGGGGCTGCAGATACACTCGCAGCACTCACCGAAACCCTACGATGAGCTACTTTTCTTCTCACCGTTAAAGAACCCACTAAGCACCCACGCGCCATTGGTGTACTTGCCGGTAATCGTCCCCCGGTAGTACTCCCCAGAAGGTTTCTCATCTGGCTTCGGTGTCGAACTCAACGTGGTATCGTGCACCTGACCGTTGCTCACATAGTAGCTACCATGGGCAACATACAGTTTATAGTCCCAGCTGTACTGATCCCCGTTCTTCTGAGGATGCGGGTCTAAAAATTTATACTCGTACCTTGGGTTATTTTCCCAGTACGTATGGTTGCGAATATCCTCCAGGGGATGCTCCCGAATGAACTGCTGCTGTTCGCTTTCGATCATCCCCGACTGCTGCACATATGTGGGGTCACCCATGTTCAAGGCATACTCAATGCCCGCGATAGCATACGCCAGACTATAGTAAAGCCCTTCGGTAGACTCCTGATTCATGGCTGCAGGCTTCTTGGGCCTCTTTTGGTTTCGCGCTGGGTGTTCCCTGGTGGCATCCTCGCTGATCCCTGCCCGGTCATAATCGTCGTAGTCCAGCTTCGGTTCACCACTCCAGTCGGTGCGCATGCTCGTACTGGGTGAATGACTTGAGCTGGAAGAGCTGGCGGAGCTGGAAGAGCTTGAGCTTGAGGAGCTAGAGCTTGATGAGCTCGACGATGAGCTTGAGGGTGACGGCGAGGCAGACGAGCTAGACCCCGATGGGTTACCCGATGCGGACGATGATTCCTTTGTAACGGTTCGATTAACATCGCACGCCGCTAAGACAAGAGCACCAAAGCCAGCACCCATCACACCCAATGCTGCACGACGGTTGAAATCGGAAGACATGAGCCAGGTTCCTTTCGGTCGGTTGATAACCAGGTCACTTTTTTACCGTACACAGCGGGACGGCGAACCTTCAGAAGTTTTATTGTGACCTTAATAATGTTTAACGTACAAGTAATACTTTATACTTTCCGCCGTTCCCTGACAACACAAGGGAGGGACCTCCCACCCATCACATTATGTATCTGAATGTATACCCCCAAATTTTTTCGCACACCCTCGCGCAGCACACTCCACATCTCACCACATGAGACACCATACACGCGGCACTTGCTCCTGCAAGCAGTGCCCCCGCACGAAACCGCCCGGTGCAGCCTCCGCTATGAGAGACCACGCCGGGCGGATACCGCGCCTCAACACATGGCGGGCATTCAGCACCTGCCCTAGAAGAGAAGTCTTTGACAGACCTAAGCCACCGGCAGTATGCCCTGCTGTAGCGGTGCCGTTAAAGCTTTCCTCTTCCATGGTTGAGGAGGATAGGCGCTTACTGACCACCATTTTCTGGTGGCACGAGAGGCAGATCATTGGAGAGCAGCCCGCTAATCTGCCACTGCCCGTTCACATACTTAGCGCGAATTTCGCCGTTCGTGTGGTAGCGTTTGCCCCAGTCGCCCTTACCGGAGTAAGTCTCCTTGGTTACCTCGTGCACCTTGCCATCCTTCACATAGAAGTCACCATTGAGCAGCACCAGGTTGTACGCCCACACGTACTCGCCTCCGCTGGATGCCACAGGGTGGGAGCCCACCAGTGTGTACTGCAAAATGCTGCCTGCCGCCGTCCAGTATTTTCCGTCGCGAGTATCAATCAGGTTAGTAGACTTCTTGAAATACAGCTGCTCCGATTCAACGATCGCCGACTGCTCCAGGTAGCGGGCGTTACCGGTCTGCAGCGCATAATCCAGAGAGGTCACCGCGAACGAGATGCTGCTGTACAGGCCCCGTTCCGTGCGGTCATTAATGGTGGAGGGCTTCTTCGGCGGGTAGGTGTTCTGCTGCGGTTTCTCGCGTGTTGCATACTCCTGGCGGGGGCCGGAGCTGTCCACTTCAAGCGAGACTTCCCCAGAGAGCTCAGTATGCCCCTCACCGGGAGTATTTCCGGATTCAAGAGGGGCAGCGTCCGCGGCGCCGCTCTGGGCTGCACTACTAGATGCTGTGCCGTTCTGGGTGGTGTCATTGGATGCGGCGCTGTTCGGTCCCGCTGGCTGCTGCGTACTGGGCTCATTCACCGCAGCCGCAGAACTGCTGGCAGCGCCACCACCGGTTTCAGGCCCGTGCGCTGGGGACGATGCACTACTTGAAGCACTCGCTGAAGATGAAGCGCCTCCTGCGTTTGAGGACGAGCTGCCGCATGCGCTGAGAAAAGCGGCTCCTGCGCCGCCACCGAGCAGCAGCAGTGCGGCTCGACGATTAAGATGGGAAGACATCTTTAGCCTCCTTAGAATCGGTCAATACCGTCACTTTCAGACTAGCCCACATGTTATGTGTCACATCATAATTTTCAGGTGTGTCTTTAATAAAACTTCAATGTTACGTTCTATGAAATATAGACCTTTAACCCAAGCTTGCACAGCACACGCCCCCTAAAACTCAGGCATACAGCAGAACCCGCTTGGTGCGCCTCCGTGAGGAAGCCGCATCAAGCGGGTTCTGTAACTGTGCCCCCGAGACGATTCGAACGTCCGACACCTTCTTTAGGAGAGAAGTGCTCTATCCCCTGAGCTACGGGGGCAACGTTCTCTATTATAGCGGCAACATCACGGCAGTTTTCCACCCGGGCCCCGGCGCGTCACGCTCACTACAATAGGTAGGTGAGTATTTTCATTGACCCGCCCCTCTGGCCGGCACACGGCACTTTCTTCTCGCACCTTATCTCAGACACCAGCCTGAAGGAACTGCATGACTTCGCGGCCGCCCACGAGATCAGCCCGCGCGCCTTCGACGCCGACCACTACGACGTGCCGCAGCACCGCTACGCCGCCCTCGTAAGCGCTGGGGCGCAGGAAGTAACCGGCACCCAACTAACTCGCATACTCATCCGCAGCGGGCTGCGGGTTCCGCTCAAAGAGCGCCCCAGTAAGATCCGTCCGCGTCTTCTGCGTGCCTGGGAGGCGCTCGCGCCCGGTGCTTCCGCTGTGGGCACTGACCTGCTTGAGCGGTGGGAGCAGCCGCATCGGGCCTATCACAATAGTGTTCATCTTTCAGAGATGCTCGCCGCTCTTACCCTTTTGTACTCCCCCCAACCGGTGCCGCGCACTGTGCTCTTTGCGGCGTGGTTCCATGATGCCGTGTATGAGGCGCAGCCCGGCCAGGACGAGGCCGCCAGCGCCGAATTGGTACGTACCAATCTTATGCCTATCACCAGAACCGGTGTTCTGACCGCTGCGGAGGTTACCGCCGCCGCACAGCTGGTGGAGTTCACCGCCTCCCACCGGGTGCCTGAGGAGCTTGCCGGGCTGACCGGTGGTGTGCTCACCCGCGCCGATGCCGATTTTTTCATGGATGCCGACCTTGCGATTCTCGCAGCAGAAACCGCCCGGTATGGCCGTTACATTGCGGGTGTACGCACGGAGTACAGCCACTACGGGCCGCAGGCGTTTGCGCAGGGAAGGTCAGGGTTTTTACGGGAGTTCTTAGGCAGAGACCGTATTTTTGCCTCTGCGGCGGGGCATTCGCTGTGGGATGCGGCGGCTCGGGCGAATATGGCCGCTGAGCTAGAGAGCTACACCTAAAAGCCCTCTTCTAAAGCGCTCACGTAGTGCTAGCACGGCCCATATAGATAGGAGCGCGCCCGCCTTACTGCTTTTTGTCGTTGGGGTGCTGCGGGCCTTCAGAAGGGCTTTGAGGCTGGTTACTGTATTTCTTACGGTAGATGAATTTACCGGTGACCATGCCAATCACGATGCCAATCCCGCCGGTGATAGAGACCCACATGGCGGGGTTGCCAAGAGGAATAGCCAGCAGCAGGCCGATAATAATGCCTGGTATGGCGCCAGCGACCATGCCGACGGCCAGGTAGGTGAATTCCTGATCGGAGCTACTTTTGGGGCTTTGGTACTGCATGTTCATTATTCTACCGGGCGTCCGCTACCCTTCGGTACGCCCCGTGCCCCGCGTGTAGCCCCGACCAGTGTATTCGGGGTCAGCGCGTGATGCGCGGTTTAACATGGGGAAGGCACCCCGTTGGGGGTGCCTTCCTCCGAGTCTAAATATCTCTAGAGTCGAGATTAGAATGCGGTGTAGTAACCGTCAACCGACATCCAGGAAACCGGGTGCAGCTGGGTGCCCTGGCTCGGGTTCAGAGCGGAGATCATCATGCCGTTACCAACGTAGATGCCCACGTGGTTGTAGCCGTTCTGGAAGACGATGTCGCCGGGCTGGGGGTTAGCGGTTGCACGCAGTTCGTTCTTCATAGCGAAGGTGTAGGGGGTCAGCTTCACGCCGTGCTGTGCGTAAACGTAGGATACGAAGCCGGAGCAGTCCCATGCACCAAAGCTGCGGCCGCCCCAAACGTAGCCGCCACCGATGCCGGTCTTAGCGGTTGCTACAACGCCCTCGTGGCCACCGGTTGCGGTCTGCACAGGAGCGGAGGGGGTGGTGGAGCTGGTGTTGGTGGTCTGCTGCTGGCCGAAGCTCGGGGTGGGTGCAACGTACTCGGTCTGGTACTCAGCCTGGGGTGCAACGTAGTTGGTAGCACCGGTCTGGTAGCTGGTGTAATCAGTCTCGTAGTTGTTGTAATCGTAGCTCAGGTCTGCTGCTGCAGGAACCTGTGCGAATGCGTTAGCGGGAACGGTGGAACCCACCAGAGCTGCACCAGCGAATGCCACGATACCTGCGTTACGAACGATCTTCTTAGCCATTGTGTATGTTTCCTCCATTGCTTCACGAGGTGAGCTGTCGGACTCGGGTATGGATTCACCCGGCTACCGAAGTAGCTTAGCCCCTAGGCCCCCTATAAGGGAGCCAAAAATTGGTTCCCCCGCTCCTGCCATTATGGGTAGATGTTTCACGTTGCGGCGGCAGGACTAAGCGGATCCGCTCCGTGGTGCCCTCTTACGATTAGGATTTGGACACAGATACGAGAATACACAGAAAACTCCCAGCTGTCACATCCCAATCTGAGTTTTTTCTCAAAAAGCTACGGTTTATATACGCAAATCATGGCCCGCAGCGGTCCCTCAAGCGGTCCCCGCCACCCCCTGTAGACCCTTCTCTGACAAGGGAATTCGATAGATTCAGGGGGTTAAGAGACAGGCAAACCGATGCGTGCATAAATTTTCTTAAGAAAAACACAGGTGTGCTTTATCTCTTAAATATTTTTCCGATAACAAACAGGCATAATCCCAGGTGAAACCACGTATCCCATAGGAAACAGGCGGCCGGTAAGGACGCACCTGCCGATGAATATAAAAAAATTTGGCTTCGGGCTAAAAAGGTTCAGGTGACCCTCAAGAAACGTTGCCCCTTAGGGAAGAGCTTAACAAATAATGCGGGGCGGTGCGGCCAGTTAACGGCCACACCGCCCCGCATCCGGCGGCACCGCGCTACGAACGCTTCACCACAATAGCGTTGGCAACGTCCTCATCGAGCGACAGGGAGGTCTCCTCCCCATCTGCACGCACAATCACGTCGTCGTCTTTACCGGCGATAACCGACACGCTGGCACCGAATGAGATACCGGCATCCGCCAAAAGCTTGAGAAGCTCAATATCGGTCTGAATCGACTCTGGGAACCGGGAGACAGTAAACCGGTCTTCCGGCCCCGAGTCACGGGCCGCAATCGACATGGGCACAGTCCGTTCGTCGTTGTGCTCACTTTCCACGCCCAGCTCTTCAAGACCGGGAATCGCATTTCCGTACGGCGAGAACTTGGGGTTATTGAGCATCGCCAGGATGCGTTTTTCCACATGGTCGCTCATCACGTGCTCCCAGCGGCACGCCTCATCGTGCACATACTCAATGTCCAGCCCAATCACATCGGAGAGCAGGCGCTCCGCCAGGCGGTGCTTACGCATCACCTCGACCGCTTTCTTACGGCCAGCATCGGTGAGCGCCAAGTGACGGTCAGGCTCAACGCTGAGTAGCCCGTGCTTCTCCATACGGGCAACAGTCTGCGAAACAGTCGGCCCGGAATGCTCCAGACGTTCGGCGATGCGCGCACGCATGGGGGTAATGCCCTCTTCCTCAAGCTCAAGGATGGTGCGCAGGTACATTTCGGTAGTGTCAATAAGATCGGTCATGCCGCCTGTATCCCTTTTCCCTGCCGACTAGGACAACCTAGCCTTAGTTATGATGCTCTTCTGAGTAACTATTATGTACCTTTTTAGCGTGTTTCGCCACGGATTGCGCGGCGCGTCGCCCGAAGCGAACGTCCCGCCAGGTACACCTGGCGGGCCTGTATCGCCACGCAGTCTAGCCCTCAGAGTTACGTGCGGCGGAGGTTTTTGTGCGTTTGCGCCCGCCCGATCCCCGCCCGGAGCCCTTACGTCCGCCGCTCTTCTGCGGGGCGTCCTGCTGCGGAACGGAATCCCCCTGGGATGCTTTCTGCCCGCCTGCTCGCTGCCGGTTCAGGTTCTTCCGGTTCTGTGCTTTTCGGGCGCTACGGCGCGCCTTACGGCTCTTGCCGCCGGTTTCGGGTGTCTCAGTATCAGCGTCGAATTGAGGTTCCTCGTCCTTGTACACATCCTCAAGGTCCGCAGCGAGCGCCTCGTCAATATCGGCGGTATCAGGCAGCTCCTGAAGGCGCTGCGCCCAAGGAACCCAGTCGGGGGCTAGCAGTGCGTCATCGCCGGGCAGCAGACCAACCTCGCATACGGTCGCCACTTTCGAACGTGGCGCCCGCGCTAATGTGGCGAACCAGAACCACCCCCGGTAACCGGGCAGGGTGCACTCAAACAGGTGGGTGGTTAAACGATCCTCTTCACCGCGCAAATGGTGCAGCAGGCCAATGGTGTTTTTGGGGGCGATCTGCTCAATACCGGCCAACGCTACGTCTTTGGCCTGCGCCAAGACCGTGTCCACACGGCTGGTGCGGCGGCGCTTATGCGGCTGCCCAAGGGTGGGTTCACCAACCTGCTCGTATGTGTGGTCGGCAAACGGGTCAAAGCTGGCGGTTTCGGTCGGGTTCTGGTCAATCACCTGTTCAGACATACCACTATTAAAGCATTCTTAAGGTTCGCTGGGAGGGCGGGGCGGCCTGCCTTGACCTCTTACGTTCACGGTTCTTGCTGGCGCGCCGTTATGGCGTGGTTTTCCGCCATTTTTCTGCCCTGATGCAACCTCTTATTCCTCGCAGAGAATACGGTATGCGCGCTATCGGGCTGGCAAACCTCCGAAGGGAACCTGCAAAAAAGATGTGAATACCGTCCACAACGCCGCAATATTAGTATTTCCACCCCGTTAAAGGGGTCTAAACCTGCTACGGTTATGCCATGACTAGCGAACGAGAAACGCCTCTTGAAGTAGCCAATGAGCTCCCCTACACCCGCGCTATCCGCTGGTTGGGAGCCGGTGGCGGCATCCTCGCACTGCTGTGCACCCTTTCGGGGGTGGCGATGCTAGTACTCAAGTGGGTGGATGCTCATCCTCCCGCCGTTATGAGCCAGGTTCCCCTGGTGCTGTTCCCCGTCGCTTTCATCGCGCTAATGCTTGCCCTCCTCCTTGCGGTTCTTCGGCGTAAGTCAAGTTAGAGGGCCTTCCGGCCGCGCAACCACATATATACGTCAGAAAAGAGTGAACATGTCTGCTGAAGCTAAGCTGCTCGTCGTTGATGACGAGTTCAACATTCTTGAACTACTCGCCACCTCCCTGCGTTTTGCCGGGTTTGAAGTGGTGACCGCCGGAAACGGACGCGAGGCCATTGAGAAGGCCGAGCAGGAACAGCCCGACCTGATTGTGCTTGACGTGATGATGCCGGGCATGGACGGGTTTGATGTGACGCGCCGCCTACGTGAAGGCGGACGCACCTACCCTGTGCTGTTCTTGACCGCGAAAGACGCCACCGAAGATAAAGTTGCTGGTCTCTCAGCAGGCGGTGACGACTACGTGACTAAGCCGTTCTCGCTGGATGAGGTGATCGCCCGTATCCGAGCCATCCTGCGCCGTTCCCGCTCGCTGCAGGAGGAAGATACTGCTATTTTGCGGGTGGATGATCTGAGCCTGAATACCGACACCCATGAGGTGTTCCTTGGCGAGGAGGAGATTGACCTCTCCCCCACCGAGTTCAATCTGCTGCACTACCTGATGCTCAACGCAAACCGGGTGCTGTCGAAGGCGCAGATCCTCGACCACGTGTGGGAGTACGATTTTAACGGCGACTCGTCCATTGTGGAGTCGTATATCTCGTACCTGCGCCGCAAGATCGATAACAACCGTGAGGGCCACGAACCCCTGATCCACACCAAACGCGGCGTAGGGTACATGGTTCGTGGTTCCCGCAGCTAGGGGCGGTACCTATTAAACTGTTCAACCGCGAACCCGCACAGCAGCCCCCGGAGGCCCCGGAGGCGGCTCAACAGAACGCCTCCACGCAGAAGCACATGGGGCGCAGACCCCTTGAGCGTATACCGTTCACGCTGTCGCTGCGCACGCAGCTGGTGCTGGTGACTTCCGCGCTGATTGCTTTGGCGATCGTTGTGACCTCCCTTGTGGCGATTTCGGCGTTGCGCGCGCAGATGGTGCATCAGCTGGATGACGAGATGAAGGCGAACTCGGCGAACCTGCTTTCCCTTGTCTCGAACAATAGCCAGCATCCCGTGCAGGAGGCCACGCTCGGTTCGTACCACGTGTACCTGCTGGATGAGCACGGCAACACCCTGTACGCGCTCAGCCCCGATACGAGCTCCCGGGACGAGCCGCAAGTAACCGGCTGGACAGCCGATAAAGTGCGCAAAAATAACGGGGTCGGCACTACTGTTAACTCGGTGGAAGGGTCGAAAGACTGGCGCCTGCTGCCGATGACGCTTAATAACGACACCAGCGTGAACGGGGTGCACGCCACCTCCATGGTGGTTGCCTTACCCCTGGAGCAAACCAACCAGGTGGTTGCTCTCGTAGGTGTGCTCACCTTCGCGTTCGGGCTGGCCACGCTCGCCTCGGCTATTGCAATGACGTGGGTGATTGTCACCCGCACTTTCGAGCCGCTGGCGCGCGTGGAGCAGACGGCGGCGAAGATCGCTAAAGGGGATTTGTCCCAGCGTATTGAGGACTACAATCCCGGCAATGAGATTGGCAGTCTTGCCACGTCGCTGAACACCATGCTCGCCCAAATCGAGACCTCTTTCAATGCGCAGGCAAAATCTGAGGCGAAGATGCGCCAGTTCGTGGGCGATGCATCCCATGAGCTACGCACCCCCCTGGTGAGTATTCGCGGGTACTCCGAGCTGTACCGGCAGGGGGCGTTGCCGAATGAGGACGCCGTGGCCACAGCTATGGGCCGTATTGAGGCGGAGTCTAAACGTATGGGGCAGCTGGTGGAGGATCTGCTGACGCTGGCCCGCATTGATGAGCGCCGAGAATCGAAGCTGGCCCCGTTCGATATGTTCCACTTGGCGGTGGACGCCACCAACGATGCCTTCGCCACCTCCCCCGACCGTGAGATTACCCTGGTGGGCCTGACCGACGATGTGGCGCCCTGCTCCGCACCGGTGGTCGGTGATGAGCCGCGGATGCGTCAGGTGGTGGCGAACCTGCTCACCAACGCCATGCGGTACACCCCTGAGGGCTCGCCCCTTGAAGTTGCGGTGGGTGTGCGGCAGGAGGCTCCCGGGGTGCCGCGCGCCATTATTGAGGTGCGCGACCACGGCCCCGGTATCCACGGTGAGGATCGTGAGCGCGTGTTTGAGCGCTTTTACCGCACCGACACTTCACGCTCCCGGGAGACCGGGGGCACGGGTCTGGGCCTGTCGATTGTGGCCGCAATCGTGGAGCAGCACGACGGGCATATCCGTATTGAAGAGACTGATGGAGGCGGGGCTACGTTTGTGGTGTCGCTGCCGGTTTTGGCGGGCGCTGGCTAAAAGAAGCTGCGGTACATGCGGGGGCGCACGGTGACGGTGTAAGAGCCGAACCGTGCGCCCCTTTCGCGTGTGCAGGGGTGTTCCACTGGCTGGTGGTCTGGACGCCGCCAGCCCCACGTAGCTTCATATTTCTTCATACTGATGGGGCCTGTGGGGGTATTCAGGGCTGAAAATTGAGTTTTATTCTGTGGATAAGCTGGTTTTACGACCAGGTAACGTAAGTTATCCACAGATTTATTTTAATTCATGAAAATATTTTTTGATTCGTTTTAGTCTTGTAACAAGCGCTTAGGAATTAGGTGCTAGAGGCACAACCAATACATACCCTACTGAAGGAGAACCTATCATGGCACAGTTCATTGTCGATTCCGAAGTCATTGCGTCAAAGAGCGCGCAGGCAAAAGCACACGTTGCTTCCATCACCGCAGAGGTGAACGGCATGACTGCTTCCCTGCAGGATTTGCAGAGCTCTTGGACCGGCTCGGCCTCGACCAACTTCCAGGGCGTGCTCGATAAGTGGCGTGCAACCCAGCGGCAGGTGGAAGAGTCTATCGCCCAGATTAACGAAGCGCTTTCACGTGCCGGTGTTAACTACTCCGATACCGAACAGTCGAACGCTTCGATGTTTATGGGGTAATATAATAAGCGAATTCTGCAATTTCAATTCAATAAACCGATATAAGTAACTCAAGATATGTGGTGAGTCTATCTTAACGGTTTGGGGCGGGTACATGATGTACCCGCCCCAATCTTTTAACCTGCTACCATCCCAGCACCCGCAGGCCCGCGCTCCGCCCCTTCTGGGCGCAGGCTCACCCGTCCGAACGTACCGAACCGGCCAGCGCCGCACTTTTGGCGGCTGCTAGCCAGCAGCACACAGCGGATCCTGTGAGGCTGGGCTTAGCAGGTGAAACTAGCCGGGTATGGCGGTATCTTGCCTGAACCGCAGGCGCCAGGAGCCCGCTGGCGCATCATAATGCCATAGGCTGGAACGGTTCACCCGACCGCGCGCGGTATCCACCACCGCCATCACCAGCACATTCGCGGTGTCCACCAGTTCCACTACGCGGTGAGTTGGTTCCCCGCGTTGAGTAAACGCGCGGGCACGGTACTCGATGGTGGAGGCTCGCGAAACCGGGCGGCCAGCAGAGGTAATCCACACCAGGTTTTCGTCCAGAAGCTCGGCGATTTCCTCCTCGCCCATGGCCGCGCCGTTGGCTTCAAGCTCTTCTTCTGCGGCAAGCGCCTCATCAGGGTCGGCGGTGAGCTGCTGCTGTGTCTGCTGTGGGCTCTGAACATGAGCGGCCTGCTCCTGACGCTCGGCTCGCTGCGCCGCCTGCGCTAATTTCTCCTTACGCTCCGCCACCGCCTGCGGGTCGGGGGCAGCAACAGCAGAGGCGGGTTTAAGCACACCGTTGAGTTTGAGGGCGTTGAATCCTTCACGGGCCTGCTGCGCCTGCTCCATCGTGAACTCTTCAACGCTCAGATGCGCATCTGCCGAGGGGCCCTGTTCAGGCGCGGCCTCCGCAGCCGGACCCTGCCCGCCGGAGACCCTTGAAGATGCCCCCGCAGCCGCACCAAAGCCCGGGCCGGCATCCGGGGTGTTCCCCTGCTGGTACGCCTGCGCGGCGGCGTTTGCGCGCGCATCAGCGGCCTCGTTCAGTTCGTGGCCGGAGTGGCCCTTGACCCACACCAGCTGGTAGTCACGCCCAGCGGTGGCAGCATCCAGCTCTTGCAGCAGTTCACGGTTCAATACCGGCTTGCCGTCGGCTTTTTTCCAGCCGCGGCTCTTCCAGCCGGGCATCCACTTGGTGAGGGAATTAATCACATACTGGCTATCGCAGTACACCACAAGTTTACGTTCGGGCATGTGCGCGGTCGCCTCGAACAGGTCAAGGACAGCTTTCAGCTCACCCATATTGTTGGTGCCGTGCTCCCAGCCCCCAGCCGCCCAGTGATTGTCGTCAATATACCAGGCCCATCCCGCCGGGCCGGGGTTGCCCAGCGCCGAACCGTCAGCAGCCGCAATAATCTCGCTCATGCACTCGACTTTACCCTACCGGCAGGTGCAAACAGTGACATGTTCGTCATGCACATATCTGTATATTTTCCCTCCGGTGGGAGTAGACTGTAGAGCATGATCACCACTGTCTCTACTTCCGGCGGTGCACAGGTGGCGGTATTTGCCTTGCCCACACGCACCATGTACAGCGGCCTGCGGGTCAGCTGGCTCAGCTACCTAGGTGCGGCTGAACAACGCCGCGCCGCCGAATTACCCACCCCCGTCGGGGCGGTCAGCTACCTCTCCACCCAGGCGCTCATGCGCTCTATGGCGGCATGCCGACTGGGGGTTGCCTCCAGCGCGGCGCACACGATCGAAGTGGATCGTACCTGCACCCTATGCAACAGCACCAAGCCGCACGGTAAGCCCCGCATTGAGGGCATGAATTTTAATATGTCGCAGGTTTCATCCCTGGCGGTGGGCGGGTTCTGCCCCGACGATGCGCAGGTGCTCGGGGTTGATCTTGAGCCCCGCCGAGACCGCCTATTCCCCGGGTTCGCGCGGGTGGCGCTGTCACTGCGTGAACGTGAAATATATGAGGCAACCACCGGTGAGGCACGCAACCTCCTGGGGGTGGCGTTATGGACCGCGAAAGAGGCAGTGCTCAAAGCCACCGGCCACGGGCTGAGCGTCTCCCCGGCGGCGGTGCGCGTATTTTTCAGCGACTCCCTAACAGACCAGCTGGCGGAGGCTTTCGAGGCATCCCATGAGCTGGCTGACGAAGAGGTGACGGCCGCATCCGTCTGCTCCGCGCGCGCAGTGTTCACCGTGCCTTCACGGGATAACAGCGACACCACGGAAGAACGGTCGTTCCATATCACCTGGACGGCACTCACCCTACACCCCGAGAAGCAGCCCGCCCACAACAACCCGCAGAGCACCAACCCGGCGCACGGCAGCGACGTCGCTGCCGAACAATTCCTCCTAGCCACCGCAACTGAAGGGGTGCCCAACAGCGTGCACGTACACCCGGTGGCTACCCCCGTTGAGCTGCGCAATAACCTGGCGCCGCTCACTTTTTCCCAACTGCCCACCATGAGGATGGGGGCTGACCCCGTCACCGCCTAACCGCCCCTGCCGTATATTGGCGCACCGGGCGGTACGGGGAAAGACGATGAGGAAGCGCTCTACGCCGCCGGGGGTGCTTCAGGGAGTGTATTAATCCCCAGCGCACGCCCGAAGCTGTGCAGCTTCGTGCCGGTTTCGGTGTGTTCCAGCACCGGGTCTGATTTAGCCACAATGCCCGCGCCCGCGTAGAGGATGGCGGTTTGCGCATCAACTTCAGCGCAGCGCAGCACGAGCGCCCACTGGCCGCTTCCGTCTGCGTTCATATAGCCAACGAGCCCGCCGAAATAGTCGCGGCTAAACGGCTCAAGCTCGGTAATCATACGCCGCGCAACCTCAGTGGGGGTGCCGCAGATCGCGGGGGTGGGGTGGATAGCGTGCGCACCATCCAGGCAGGTCATACCCTGTTTCAGCACACCCGAGATGGGGGTGCCAAGGTGCCACAGCTGCGGGGTTTGCAGAAGCGAAGGCTCCTCAGGAATAGTGAGCTGGCGGGTAATAGGTTCCAGCTGCGCGCGAATACTGGCAATAACGGTCGCATGTTCGCCACGATCCTTCGGTGAAGCCATAAGCCGCCGCCCAATAGCCTCATCCTCGGTGCTGCCACGCTCGGCGATGCGCGGGGCGCTGCCCGCCAACGGGTGCGTTTTGAAAGCGCTGCCTTCCCCGGTGTCTGGTTCAGTACTGAAAATCAGTTCCGGGGAGGCACCCATCAGGTACGGGTGTTCCAACCCGCGATGCCCCTGCGGCAGTTTGACGCTAAAAACAAACGTGTTGGGCTGCTGTGCGCGCAGGTTGTTGTACACCCCGGCACAGTCGAGGGCGCCCGGCGCGTAATCGGCCCGCAGCAGGCGAGAGAGCACAATCTTATCCAGCTGATGCGCTTTCATACGCTCAACGGCGGCCGCTACCGCCTGCCGGTACCCGGGGTTCTCACGCCCTTGAACTCGTGTTGGTTCGGCGAGCGTAACCTCGTGCGCGGGCACCGGGATGTCGTCGATCTGCAGGTGCTCGGGCACGAACAGGTGCGCGGGGGCGTCGGGGTCAAAAGGAATCAGGCCAACCACGGCGGTACCGGCCTCAACGGCGGCGGCGTGCGCCTGCTGCGGGGTGACCTGACGGAGGGAACCGGCGGTGCGCATCACACGGGTGCCGGTGGCAAACATGAAATCGGGCAGGGTAGTGCTCACAGATGATACAGCCTTTCGGGCCTGCTAGAGGGTCGCGCCGCCATCGGCAACAATGTTTTGCATGGTGATATGCCGTGAGGCATCGCTAATGAGGAACGCATTCACCGCCGCGATATCGGCGGGGTCGGCGATGCGCCCGAGCGGAATTCCCAGGCGGAAGGTCTCGGGGCTGCCAGCTACCGGCAGGGCGCTGAGGTCCTCACCGCCCCAGGCGTCAGTCACCATGGGGGTGCGGGTGGTGCCGGGGCAAACCGTGTTCACGCGAATACCGTGGCGCGCCAGCTGCAGCCCGAAGCTTGACGATACGCGCACCGCCGAGGCTTTCGAAGCCCCGTAAGCACCGAATTCAGCGCGGGGCACGCGGGCCGCGTTAGAGGCGACCGTCACCAGCGAACGCGTGTTCTCAGGGGTTGCCTGTGCCTGCTCAATCATAACGTGCGCAATCTCGCGCAGGCACAGGAAAACACCGTCAGCATTAACCGCGTGCAGCCGTTTCCAGTCCTCAAAGGAGGTGTCTAAGAGCGGCTGGCTGTGGGCGATCCCCGCCGCGAGCACGGCACCTTTAATGGGCTCCCCCACCTCAGCGGCGGCACCAGCGAGCGCCCGCACCGACTCTTCATCACCCACATTAACGGGGCTGTAGCGGAACGTGGTGTCGCTGTAGGCGGCGAATGACTCGTGCGGGGTCTCCGCCAAATCGGCGGCATACACCGAATAGTTATTCTTGATGAGTTCGTGCACGGTCGCCGCACCAATTCCACCGTTCGCGCCGGTCACAATAACCCAGCTCATGCCCGCGCCTTCCCGGTTTCCGGCGCCCCGTCCGCGCCGGGGGCGCCAGCGGTAATCTGTTCCAGCACCTCGGCGGTGTCTAGCACTCGGGCGCATCGGCCTGAGGCGTATTCGCAGGCCATACGGTGCTCTTCCTCGGTGAAGTCGGCGAGCGCATCCGCCACCATGAACGGCTGAATATCGCGCATGAACGCCTCCAGGGCGGTGGTGAGGCAGCCAATATGTGCGTACACTCCGCTGATGATGAGCTGGTCACGCCCAAGCTCTTTGAGCTGCTTTTCGAGCGGGGAGCGCACGAAGGCTGAGTACCGCCATTTGGTGAGCACAGTATCGGCCTCGGTGGGGGCGAGCTCGTCAAGAATCTGGGCGCTTTCATCATCCTGCAGGCCGTCGCCCCAGAAATCGGTCAGCAGGCGCCTGTCGGCGGGGTTCTGGCGGGGCGGCTGGGCGGTGTAGTAGACCGGGATATTCGCCGCGTGTGCCGCATCCACTAGGCGGCGAATATTGGCAATGGCAATGTTGATTTGGGCGTCTGGGAGGGTTTGGCCGTCACGTTCCAGCTCAAAGGCGCGCACGAAATAGCGCTGCATATCGTGCACAAGAAGCGCAGCGCGAGCAGGATCGACCCGCCAGTTCACGCGGTTCTGGTGCTCCTGGTCTCGGTACGAATAGGGTGCAATTTTCTTGGGCAACGCCACGGATGACTCCCCCGTCTTTTGTATGCTTGGTGAATGACGTGCCAGCGGCGCGCACGTACGATTAAATATTAGGACATCCTGACCTAACCTGCATCTTTGGGGGTGATGATTACGCCCCGGAAAGAAAATATAGCAAAGGCCCCTGACAGCGGTGGACAACTGTTCACCTCATGCCGGGGCCTTACTACATACACCGGGTGACAACGCGGCAGCCAGCACCACGAAGACAACACAACCAGCGGGGCGTAAAACCGCCCCGGCTCACAGCTTGAACGGCGGTTCCACACCCGCAGAATAGCGCTCGCGTGGGCGGGTAGGCGTACTGGCTGGGCGCGCCGCCCCACGGGTTTTAGGCTGCGGGGCTAGGCCACAGGTTGGGCCACTGCCAGCACCTCATTCAGCCCCTCGGTAATTGAGGGGTGAGTGTAAATTTCATCACGTAGCTGTGATGCCGTAATATTGTGGCGCATTGCCAACGCCACGAGGTTGATAACCTCCATAGACTCAACCACCAGCAGCTGAGCGCCAAGAATCTGGTCAGTCTCGGCATCAATCACAAACTTCATGATGCCGCGCGGGTTTTCCAGGGTCTTCGCACGCGGCATGGCGGCAATAGCGGCAACAGGCTTGGCGGCAACCTTGATGGTGTGACCGGCGGCGAGCGCATCACGCTCAGTCAGGCCAACGGACGAGAGCGGCGGGTTCATATAAATGGTCGCGGCAACCGCCTGGCGATCCTTCGTGGAGCGGGAACCGTCGCCAAGCAGCTGCGAAAGCACCACACGGTAGTCATCCAGCGAAATGTAGGTGAACTGCGGGCCGCCATTGACGTCACCGAGCGCAAAAATATTCGGTACCGTGGTGCGCAGGTGCCCGTCGACAGCGATTGCGCCGTGCTCAGTGGTTTCGATGCTCGTGTTCTCAAGCCCCAGCCCCTCAGTGGCGGGTTTACGCCCGGTTGCAACCATCACGTAATCCACCTCAAGGTGCTTGGACGCACCCTCGGAGTCCAGGTAGTTCACGGTCACGGAGTCGGCGTTATCGGTAACGGTCTCTACACGAACGCCCGCGTGAGCGGTAATACCTTGGTCGGCGATAATCTCGCGTGCCGCCTGGGCGACATCGTCATCGTAACGCCCGAAAAGCGCGGGAGCGCCTTCAAGCAGGGTTACTTCGGTGCCATAGGAGGAGAAAATACCGGCGAACTCGACACCAATAGGACCGCCGCCGATAATGCCCAGGCGCTTCGGGCGCGGGGTGAGCTTCTGCAGCTCGGTAGAGGTGAGCACGCGCTTCGATTCGCGGGCGCCCGGGATGGGCGGGATAGTCGCCACGGCGCCGGTGTTGATGATAAAACAGTCGGCGGTGACGACCAGTTTGTCCTCGCCCGCGGTGACCTCAACCTCGGTGTCTGAGAGGAACCGTGCGTGACCGTCAATGAGTTTGGCGGTGGCGTTCGATTCGAGAATTTCGCGGTTCTTCGCGCGCATGGCACCGGTGAGTTTGTCACGGAAAATCACGGCGCTCTCGTAGGCGGCGTCCGCAACTTCGGCGTTGTGTTCGCCGCTGGCACGGAACTCGTCAGCCCGGTGCACAAGCGCCTTGGTGGGCACGCACCCGATATTGATGCAGGTGCCGCCGTACATGTTCGAGGACTGCTCGATCAGGGCAACATTCTTGCCGGTTTTCGCGTAGGCGCCAGCAAGGGTTTTGCCGCCCTTGCCGAAGCCGATAACGACCATATCGAAGTGAAGGCGCGCGGTAGTCATAGTGTTCTCCCGGTGAAATTTAGGGGTGTTCATAATTTGTGTCTGGTGTTCCGGTGAACTTCAACGGGCGGCATATGGCATTTATTCCTGGGTTTTGCAAGAAAACATGAAGTTTTTTGACGCTGCGCTGGCGGGCCGTCCACCTTATCTTATGCAGCCTAAAAAGAGCCTTTATGTGAATAAAGCGTTGAAAATCCTGCTTTATTTACATAAAGGCTCTTTTTTACACCCAGCAGCGGGGGTGCAAGCTACCGCGACACCACGCTCACACGCTCGCGCTGATGCTCCCCCGACTCAATAAGATCAACCACGGCGACCGCGAAATCCGCATAGCTAATTTCACTCTGCCCGGCGGCATTCATCGTCAGCACATCGCCTGCCAGCTGGTATTCACCCGTGCGCTCACCCTCAGGGTTAAACACCAGGGCCGGGCTCAGGTAGGTCCAGGCAACATCCTCACGGATGCGCAACGCATCATACGCCTGCGCCATCGCGGTTGCCAGCGGTTTGAATTCTTCGGGCATGGCGGGCGAGTCTACAAGCCGCTGATCCGTGGTCGAGTCGGGGTAGAGGCTGCCGGCACTGCCGATAACGAGCAGGCGGGTTTGGGTGCCGCTGAGCGCATCCGCAAGATGAACTAGGTGATCCTTGTGCAGGTGTAAAGTCTCGGGAGTCCACGCGCCGAAGGCGTCTACCACCGCATCGAACCTCGACAGGTCGTTGCGAGTGAGCGCGAAAACGTCCTTGATGAGCGTGTGCTGCGCCTGGGTGGGGTGTTCGGAACGCATGATAGCGGTAACTTCATGCCCGCGTTCGGTGACCTCTTGCACGACGAGAGTACCGGACTTACCGTTTGCACCAATGACTGCGATTTTCATGTTTCCTCCGCAATAAACGTTGTATTCTTAGGACGTATTCAACGCTACCGACGCGATAAACACCTGTGAAGACGGCACTTTAACGTGCCCCAGTTACCCCAAGGAAACTATTGTGACGGACCAGTACCTTTACCAAAATGCCGAGCTGCCGCAGTGCCCCGTCGAAACCACGCTGGAGGTTATTTCAACGCGTTGGGGTGCCCTTATTGTGCGCGATCTGCTCAACGGGCCCCTGCGATATAAGGAGCTTCAGCGCTCGCTTGGCGATATTTCGCAGAAGGTGCTTACCGAGAATCTGCGCCAGCTTGAGGCTCGCGGAATTCTCACCCGTACCGTCTACGAGCAGGTGCCGCCGCGTGTGGAGTATAAGCTGACTGAGCTGGGGCAGAGCATGCGCACCCTGTTCGATGCGCTGTGGGCGTGGGGCGAGCACTATCAGGAGGTCATTGCGCAGAATCAGTTGTGAAAGAACGGCGGAGGTGAGCGTTATTGCGCTGGTTGGCTTTAGCGCGCCTCGGTTGTCTATTGTAGGGTTTGTTGTGCATCTGGCGGTTATTTAAGTCGCTGAATGCACAATAAACCTCAAAATAGATGTGCTTCTGCGCTTTGAAATCTAGACTGGTGGTAGATGTCTTTACCCCCGAATAAAGGAGCCGTTATGGATGCCCGCGATGTTCTGCGTGAAGCCGCAAGCCGACCCGCAACTGAGGCGAAAGCCCTTGTAAACACTCTGCCCGAGGGGGCATTGAACGCGCACGCGGGTGGGCATACGAATTCGATCGTCTGGCTGCTGTGGCATGCGGGGCGGCAGATGGATGCGCAGCTCGCGCAGCTAAACGGCGAGCCGCAGGTGTGGCATAGTCAGGGGTTCGATGCCCGCTTCAACTTGGGCGAGCTGGGCGACACGGTGGGCTACGGTCATACCGCCGAGCAGGCGCGTGCCGTCATGGTTGAGGATGCCGCGCTGCTGGTCGAATATTTGGGTGCGGCCACTGCGGCTCTGAGCGAGTATATTGCGGGTTTGAGCGAGGCTGATTTGGATGACGTGATTGATACGTCGTGGACTCCGCATGTGACGCGCGGGGTGCGGCTGGTGAGCATGATCGACGATGCCGCCCAGCACGTGGGGCAGGCCGCCTATGCGGCGGGTATTCTCGCGGGCGGGGCTGCCAGCTCGGACAAGGAGGGGTAGTGGCTGTTGGTACGAGCGGAACCGAGATATCTTCTACTAATAAAAAAGATTTTCCGAAGAAAGGTAATAAAATATTGAAAATTATTGATATCCTTCATGAGTTTTATGGTGATTTTGATTTCATTAAAGAAAAATGGAATGAGGACTATGAAGGTCTCCTTATTAAGACAAAGGAAGAGCAAAAATATAAAAGGTGTCGTTTAGCAAAGAGGACACCCAAAAAAGAAGGCTACTTTACAGTCTTTTGGAAAAAAGACCAAAATAATAATAATGTTCCTTATACTAATGAAGACTTAGGTGATGAACTTGTTATTGTCGTAATCGACAGCTACAATAGTGGGCTATTTATTATTCCGAAAGAGGTGGCAGTTAATAAAAGGATTCTCTCTACAAGGGATAGTAAAGGGAAAATGGCAATGCGTTTTTATCCACCTTGGTGTACAAATTTAAATAAAACAGCTCAGTCAACGCAAAAATGGCAGTTAGAATACTTTCAGAGTTATAAAATTGGGAATTAAGTATATTTGAAATAAATATTGGCAGAGGGCAGTGATATAGAAAAGTTAGAGAGTATTACAGGTGCGGCCAGTTCGAGAGGGGTAGCGTAGTGACAGTCAGTACGGGCGGAGCCGATTGGCGTGATGGTGCGACTGCCGAGCAGGTTGCGGCGGTTGAGCACCTGTACCGCAACCATCGGAGCCTGCCGTATATTTCGCCCGAGCGTGACCTGGCGGCGTGGCTTGAAGAGGTGGAACTGTCCTCGTCGAAGGCGGTTCCGAAGTGGGCGCTTGAGCCGGTCGCCGACATTGAACTTTATGGTGGGTACCTGTTTGAGGTGACGGCGGGCGACATTATTCTGCTGTGGCGCATAAGCTTCGATACCTTTACCACGCAGAGCTGGTTCCCGAAATATTTTGAGCACACCTACGGGATCGATGCGGCGTTCGACCTGCGGATGCTGGTTGAGGCCGGACTCGTAGAGATAAGGTCTGCCGCTGATTCTTTGGATTTGGTGACTGCCCCGGCACTGCGCAAGGCCCTCAAGGATGCGGGCGTGAACGGGTTGAGCAGTGCAAAAAAGGCCGATTTGATGAGGCTTGCGCGGGAACACCTCTCCCCCACCCAACTTGAGGACGTGGTTCCCGTGCGGTCTTACAAGCTCACCACCGCAGGACGGGCACTGCTCGACGCCCACCCTGAGGTAGTAGCTAAGCACCCGAAGAAGGATTGAGCTTCAAAGATTCCGGCTTAGAAAAATTAGAAAGCAAAGCACTCAGATGTAGTACTCGATTGAACTATCTTTTTTCGAGTCACTAACCTTATCCTTTTCAGGGCTATTATCCCAGTCAATCAACAAGCCATAATTCCATGATGTCCAGTTAGGATGTTTCTGTCCAGTTTTTTCTCTCCACCCACTATAGGATCTAGAATAACCCAATTTTTTCTCAAATCGGTTACGCTGTCTATCCTGAGAGTCATCCTCATATACATCAGAGATTTCTGAAGGAAGATAAATTTCCTTTAACACTCTATACCCATTTCTAAAGATTATATCCTTTTCCACCTCATCTGGAGTCTTTAATATATAAATAGCCATAGTCGATATAATAGTTAAAATTGGTGCCATAAATGAAAATAATCCATTTTCTAATAGATTTATTCCATTGAACATTTTGACAATAGCTAAAGGGAAAATGATAAAAATAGCTATAAAATAAATAATAAGCATTATCGTCCCTATATTATTTTTCCAGGATCTCTTCGGATATATTCCATTTCCACTACCTACCTTTATACTAATCAGTGCATCCCTAACATCGACATATTCTATACCCAGCCGCATAACTTGTTCTACAACTCTATTTTCTTGGGTAGCACGAGCAAGGACAACATTATAAGTATGAACTATAGCCTTCATATCCAACTTATCCTTAATTTCTGTTGGATATTCCATTGAGTCTTTCAAGATTTTAGACCATTTCTCAAGACGTAATAGCTCAGGCGGTGTTGCTTGCCTAGCGTCTTCTAGATTCTGTTTAGATATTTTACTGGCCTGCCAAGCACCAAGCCATGTTAGTATACCAACAAATATGTATCCTACTGATGAAACCAACAATTTGATAATTTCATTATCGTGGATCCACTGAAACAACCAATCAAACATACAATATCTCCCTTAACAAAAAATCCATAGATACTATAAATTTCACAAATAGAAAAACCTCGCATTCAATTACTTTTACCTAAAAATTCAAATCTGGAAAAACAAAATCTTGATTATTGTCATTTTTGCTTTTTGTAGACCTATAAACCTTATCACTAATTACATTATAACGTTTTTTAAATTCTAAATAATTAATCTCTAAATCAATCTTGGAACTTTTTCCTTCTTGATTTTTATTCATAGAATTCCTATAAATAAATCTTTGTTCATAAATAGACTTTGCGATTAACCACATATTCCAGAGCTTCGCAAAATGTAAGATGTCTATTACTGATAAATTTGGAATATTTAAAACTCTCTGACCATTTTTTTAATTGACATCAACAGAAAAATACCCCAAAGTGTCGGGACTATGCAACTAAAAGCTATATACATTATAGGGATAAGAAATTCAAATAAAGTATATTTGTCTCCCGAAGCACGCCTCTCGTGAAGAGCTATTGAAATAATGCGACCATATGATGTGGTTATAGAAAATGATATAATAATAAATACCATACAATAGATTATTAAATTTATCCGTGAACGTTCCCTGAGATTTTCAATTATTTGAGGACCAGGGATTATAAAAAATATGAAGAACCCCAACAACAAAAGCCCTAAACAGGTTCTACCTAAAAACCCAAATAGTAATTCTAAATCACTTATAAATACATCTAAGTATATAAGCAACATTGGAGTAACTATGCATAAATAAAATATAGACATACAAACTAAGCATATTAGTATATATTTTTTAACAGATAGATACCCAGAGCATCCTGCAAAATAATTTAAATAGGCCCTATTATAAGAATACTTAGATAAATATTTATCGAACTTATATTTATTATCTGCGGTGTCATTAGAGTAAACTTTAGATAAATATTCGGATATTTTAAGATTGTTTTTTGTCATGTAATATTTCTCATATCTAGCTAATTTTTCCAGGCTGTCTTCATACTGTCCTTCTAAAGAAATTTGATATTCTCCAGGTAAATGAACCATAATGAGCATAAAAAATATAAAAAGTATAAAAACATATAGTGGTGGATCAATTTCTTCAATTTTTTTAGATTCAGAAAGATATAAATATATATTATTAACCACGTGTGAAAATAATACAGCACCTATAATGTACACTAGGATTTTTGCAAATTTCTTGTACGCGAGTGCTTTTATTTGAGAATTCTGAGATATATTGTCGATATCCTTTATCTCTGTGCGCACATTTATAAATAAACTAAGAATTAAAGCTCCTAGCGCAGTTAATATTGCAGGCTGAACTGGCATTCCCTTAGGAACGTAAGAAAAAATATATTTGACATTTATAGAATCACCAAAAATTAGAAAGAGGATAATAAATAATGAAACGTATACTGAACAATATATGCCCACTACTCCCAATGAAGCTACTAAGGATTTTTCTAGTAGAATATTTGCTCTGTTATTAATAATCTTATAACTGTTTTCCATTTTTACTCCTACTTATAAATCTCTGCTTGTACATCCAATCATTCCGCAGTGCCAACCGTAACAACGATATGGGGCGCTATGAGTCTGTCATGGTTCCGTGTCAGTGCTTTCACCCCATTACGAACGCCCGGATCGAAGCTCACATTCGACACTGTGACGGGCACTCCGGATCGTTCACCAGCGTATTTATGTGGCTAGTACCGCTGAAATACTGAGCAAGCGCGTCGTTCACACCGCCGAGCGGGGACAGGCCCTCGGTCACTTCTGTCTCGTATTGGCTCATGGGTTCTTCCGTTTGCCCTTGAAACGTCATTCAATTAATAGGCTACCCTTAATCTTTCCTTAAACCTTGGATTTTTGGAGAGAAGCACCCAACGATTCTGTTTGTGACAAGCTATAGTACGAAACCCACAGCGACACGCCGCTTCATTACACCACCATCTCAGACCCGCAACATTGTGGGTTATCCCCTTAAATCGCAAGAAGCGGGTTTTTGCCCGAAAAGGTGAGAAAATATCACCTTTTCGGCCAAAAACCCGCTTCTCACGGAGTTAAGAAACCCGACGCCTACCCAAGCCTGAGCAAGGTAATGACCTCATAGTGGTTCGTGTGCGGGAACATATCCAACAAACGCGCGGCAACCGGCTTATAGGAGGGCATGCGCGCCAGGTCAGCGGCAAGGGTTTTTGCGTTGCAGCTCGAATAAATCACGTGCTCAATCCCGGAGTCCTCAACCCAGACGCACAGCCTCTCGCCAATACCTCGCCTGGGCGGGTTCACCACCAGCATTTCGGGGGTTTCGCGGGCGTTCACGGCAAACTCGGTCGCGTCCCCTGCCGCAAATTTCACGCCCTCAAGCCCCTGCTCGGCAACGGTGCGCTGGGCGCTGCGAATCGCCTCCGCACTAATCTCGATCCCGGTGACCTCACCGTGCATCACCTGTGCCGCGTGCAGGGCAAAACCGCCCACGCCGCAATACAAATCCCAGAGCGTGCGCGGCTGAACCTGCGCCACCCACGCGCGGCCCTGCGCGTACATCGCCTGCGCAATCTGCGTGTTCGTCTGAAAGAAACTCTGCGGGCGCAGGTGCAGGCTCATGCCGTTCACGCGCATCGGCAGGGTTTGCCGCTTGGTCAGAATAATCTCTTCATCGCCCTCAATCAGCGCCACATGCTCGCGCAGCAGGTTCACCGACAGCACCGCCAAACTCGGCAGACGCTCCTGCAGCCACCCCAGTTGGCGGCGAATAGGCACCAGCAGCTTCTTCGAGCGGAGCACAAACCGCACCATCAGCTCGCCTGTCTCGGATGCGGTCACCAGAATATTCTTGAGCTCACCGCGCCGGGCCGGAATGTCATACGGGGTCAAATCGGCACGCTGAATGAGCTCGTGCAGCACCGGAATGGCGCGCTCAATCGGCTCAATATAGAGCGGACATTCGCTTAAATCGGTGGCGCGCCCCGAACGATAATCCACGATGCCCAGGGACGGGTTCTGCGCCGAACCACCCACCACCAGCTTCGCCTTATTCCGAAAATGCGCCTCGTCACTGGCGACAGGTTCCAGCCAGGTCAGGTGAGGGTACGCCACCAGAAGCCTGCGCGCATCGGCCTGTTTTGCCGCGAGCTGGGCGGGGTACGGGGTTTCGATGTTGGTGCAGGAGCGGCAAAGACTCTCACGGTAATAGGCGCATTCCATAGCCCCACCATTCTACCCTGTAAACAGCCGAAATAGGCATGTTCCACAGCAGTGCTCTGTTTTCCCAGGAATTCCTATTTCCTACATACCACCAAGCACCGTATATGAACAAAGAAATATGAACCTATATTAATTAGGACAGAATTTCTGTTTTATGCTATACTCCTACAGCTTTCACGCTTTTACTCACAGTCCCTGGTACAAGACTTTTCAGACCCATGGCAGGGCGTTCTACATACACCCATGAGAAATAAGCAAACACTAAGGTAATAGCCGAGCATAATAATATATTTAGCGGTACTCCTAATGAGCTACTACCTAAAAGAACTAGCATCATTTGCACAGGAAAAGCGTATATATAAACCCCATACGATAAATCATTTTTGCGGCACAACGAGGTTTTTAAAATTACCCCCATGCCTAGTACTGCATATGCTACTACTAGCTGAAAAGGGGTTCTAGCATAACCTGAAAAACACCAATATAGGACCCCTGTAAAAATTACACTAGAAATCACTAGAATTTTGTTCACACGAATTTTATCGCTCCACTGATATAGACACGCCCCTGCAAGGAAACTAGGCACCAGCCGCCCGAAATGTAAATACCTGTTGGTGGTAACGTCAAGTAGTTCCATGGCAGGAGTCAAAGTCAGACTAAAAGCAAACGCTACAGTTACAACGAGCCTCTGATAGCGCTTCAAACCAGGTACGAAAGCTAAGACAAGAACTCCTAAATACGCAGTCCATTCATACCATAGCGTCCATGCGGATCCGTTCCATGCCTCACCATTGGGGCTACCCCCTAAACCATATTGAAGATTTATAAGGGTTGAGTTGTGTATAATGTACGATATTCCATCTTTTACATTCCACTGTCCTTGCACGGGATTAATCAGAAAGCTTAAAGGGGCAAATATAAAAACGACTACAAGAATTGAAACCCAGTATCCAGGAAATATCCTTAAAAATCTGCGCCACAGATACGAATACCAGTTTCCATGCCGGGTACTTGCCATAATAAGAAATCCGGAGATAGCAAAGAACAAATCCACCGCCACAACGGATAGAACTTCAAAGTTACTATTTCCACTGTGTGTTAAAGGCCAAGCATGACCAACAATAACGAATAACGCCAATAATAGACGTATAAAATTCAGGGAATTAGGGTTATGCAAAACCCCATCCCGCAAAGATATTGAGTTATATTTTTTCATAAATTGATGTTAAATGTGTGAGTGATTTATTCAATTAAATGAACCTACTCAAATGCAAAATTTGATATTTACTTACATTCAAGGATTACTCACGGACGAGACACATAGAACTACAGATAGAAATATAGGCCAAGCCCATTACCAGTGTTGGTATCTTAGAAATAAGTAGAGAACCCTGTAGGTTAGCTTCCCTCATACTAGCAGGGTTACCTCCTCAGCAGTGGAAGGCAACTCAAGGATAACGCGTGATTTACGTTACTAATACTCCAGCGAAGGTGTGAGATACTGCGAGAAGCCTGCGCGCATCGGCCTGTTTCGCCGCGAGCTGGGCGGGGTACGGGGTTTCGATGCTGGTGCAGGAGCGACAAAGACTCTCACGGTAATAGGCGCATTCCATAGCCCCACCACTCTACCCTGTGGATGCGCGGGCACGGGTAACCCGCCGGGTGGCACTGCCTGCGCGCCGCCAGGTGTGCTCCTTTGCCCCTGCCCAATCAAAAAAAGAGCCTTTATGTGAATAAAGCGGCGAAAACTACGCTTTATTCACATAAAGGCTCTTTTTAGCAGGCAGGGCTGGATCGGGCAGAAAGGCTACGGCTTCTTTGCCTTCTTCTGCTGGCCCGCTTTAAGCACCGACCTGTACGACCGTGCCGAGAGCACAGATGCTTCCGATAAAACCGATAACACGCTCATGTAGCTCAGGCACGAGGCAATGGACAGCGAAGAAAAGGCCGAGCCGATAGACCCAAATGAGAAAGCCGAGCCGATCGAAAACGCCGAATTGACGGAGCCAATGCTGCACACCGAGTTCACCGACCCGATGCTCAGAAATGAATTTCGCGAGCCGATACTCTTTGTGTTTTGGTCGGAACGGGCGGGGGTATCGGGGGCGTTGTTTTCGGAAGATTTGGAGGTGGTGTTAGACATCATAAATCCAGCATACCGCGCGGCTCGCCTATCCCGAACGAATCACGGAGCACGTTGCTAGCAATCGCGCATCCACGCGAGCAGGTAGTATTGTGCCGACAAGGTAGGATTTTCCACCTGCTCGGGACAAAAACCACCTGCTCGCGTCTCTGAAAAGCATAGACAAAAAGCTCTCCGGGGTGGGTTCCGTACCCGGCATTGTGCCAGTCAGGAACCCACCCCGGAGAGCTTCAACATACTCCCTCAGCCGGGAAACGTTACATCATGCCGCCCATCGGGTCAGCAGCAGGTGCCGCAGCGGATGCGGGCTCAGGCTTGTTCGCCACCACAGCCTCGGTGGTCAGGAACAGACCGGCGATCGATGCGGCGTTCTGCAGAGCGGAACGGGTCACCTTCACGGGGTCGTTAATACCCGCAGCCATGAGATCTTCGTACTCGCCGGTTGCAGCGTTCAGACCGGTGCCCTCGGGCAGGGAACGAACCTTATCGACCACCACGCCGGGCTCAAGGCCAGCGTTCGTTGCAATCTGCTTCAACGGCGCATCGATAGCCACACGCACGATGTTCGCGCCGGTTGCCTCGTCACCCTTCAGGTCGAGCTTGTCGAAGACCTTCGCGCCCGCCTGAATCAGTGCCACGCCGCCGCCGGGGACAATACCCTCTTCAACGGCTGCCTTTGCGTTGCGCACAGCATCCTCAATGCGGTGCTTGCGTTCCTTCAGCTCAACCTCGGTTGCTGCGCCAGCCTTGAGCACAGCCACACCACCGGCGAGCTTTGCCAGGCGCTCCTGCAGCTTCTCGCGGTCGTAGTCGGAATCGGAGTTTGCGATCTCGGCGCGAATCTGTGCCACGCGGCCATCCAGTGCGGCGGCGTCGCCAGCGCCCTCAATAATGGTGGTTTCGTCCTTGGTGACAACAACCTTGCGTGCCTTACCCAGCATATCCAGGGTTGCGGTATCCAGCGCGAGGCCAACCTCTTCGGTAATAACCTGGCCGCCGGTGAGGATCGCAATATCAGCCATCATAGCCTTGCGACGGTCACCGAAACCGGGTGCCTTCACGGCAACGGACTTGATGGAGCCGCGCATCTTGTTCAGCACGAGCAGCGCCAGAGCCTCGCCCTCAACATCCTCGGCGATAATCAGCAGCGGCTTGCCGGACTGCATGACCTTCTCCAGGACGGGAACCAGATCCTTCACGTTCGAGATCTTCTGGTTGACCACCAGGATGTAGGGGTCTTCCAGCACAGCTTCCTGACGCTCGGGGTCGGTCACGAAGTAGCCGGAGAGGAAGCCCTTATCGAAGCGCATACCCTCGGTGAGTTCCAGGTGCAGGCCGAAGGTGTTGGATTCCTCAACGGTAATCACACCTTCCTTGCCGACCTTCTCCATAGCCTGAGCGATCAGCTTACCGATCTCCTGATCGCCCGCAGAGATGGATGCGGTTGCCGCGATCTCTTCCTCAGTCTCAACCTCTTTTGCGGAGTCGAGCAGGGTCTTGGCGACCTCCTCAACAGCCTTCTCAATACCGCGTTTGAGGCTCAGCGGGTCAGCACCAGCAGCCACGTTGCGCAGACCCTCACGCACGAGCGCCTGGGCGAGCACGGTTGCGGTGGTGGTACCGTCACCTGCGATATCGTCGGTCTTCTTGGCTACCTCTTTGACGAGTTCAGCGCCAATCTTTTCATAGGGGTCTTCAAGCTCGATCTCTTTGGCGATGGAAACACCGTCGTTGGTGATCGTGGGTGCGCCCCACGACTTCTCAAGCACGACGTTGCGGCCACGGGGGCCAAGAGTCACCTTAACGGCATCGGCTAGGGTGTTCAGTCCGCGCTCTAGACCGCGACGAGCTTCTTCATCAAAAGCAATAAGTTTTGCCATGTGGCGATGTCCCTCCTGGACCTATATTTCCTGATAAATGAATGTAGGAATCCCTATATCAAAAGTGTGCGGTGCACCCGAGCGGATGCGCCGCCGCAGAACGCTTCACGGCGCATGCGCACCGTGGGTGCACCGAATGCTACATCAATTTTGGCACCGACCGCACCCAGGGGCAAACATTTTCGGCCGTGGCGGGCCATCATATCGCCAACAGCGCAAGGAACACGCGCGGCACGGCAGGAAAACAGGGCACAGCCCACACAGATGCTCACGGGCACAGCACTAACGCCCGGATCATGTACAGGGGAAAGAAGGAATGAACTAGCTCTGGAAGTCGCTGGCAAGCACCACAACTGTGTCGTTACTGCCCAGATCCTCGGCGGTGCCTTCCTGAACATTGCTAATACCCACAGCGTTAGCAACCTGCTGGGCCTGCTGCTGGGCGCCGCTCTTATAGTAGACGGTGCTGCTCTGCGGCGGGTTACCGGGCCAGTTGCCGGTCTCACTAATGGTGTAGCTCTTAAGCTTAGCGGCGGCACGGGATGCGCTGCCCGAAGGGGCCGACGCGTTATACACGGCCACGGTCCCTGAGGTGGAGCTCTGGCTCGACGACTGCGACGGCTGGGCGCTGCCGCTCTTATTCCCGCCATCAGTTTTCGGGGCGTTACTGGAAGGGCTGGCGGCTGCCTTACCCGCATACGCTTTAGAGCCCGCAGAGTTGGGTGAACTGTAGCGGGGAGCCATCACATACATGGACGCGCCCAAGAGCAACGCAATAACCCCGGCCGTGACAAGAGGAATGGCTCCTCGCGGGTCCTTAGCGGGGTCGTCGATAGTACCGCGATAGATGCCGCGCCGGGCGGTATTCTCGTCGATATCATCGAATTCGTCGTGCGGATACTTACTCATGCATCTCTCGGGTGGGTCGTCTTTGGTGTTCTATACAGATTACAGGGATTCTCGCCCGACTCCAAGGACGGGTCTGAACAATAACACACCCATTGTAAAGTTTTCAGGAAGAGTTATTCAGCATCCTCTACCGTTTTGTGGCTAATTTATCTGCCGAACCGCAGGCGCCCTGCGGCCCTCATTGGGCGCGGTGCTCAACGCCGCCATAACGCTACTGCTGGTCGCGGTGCTCCCGCAGGCGCGCAGTCAGAATCGGCTCCGCCGCAATGACGCGAGGGTCATCAATCATCGTGTTGAGCTTCTGATAATAGGCAATAGGTGTGATGCCCAGCGCCCCAATGGTTTTCTCCTTCGACCCCTGGTACTTCCAGCGGCGCTTCTCAATACCAATAATGGCCCGTTCCAAGGGGCTGAGTTCCTCAAATTTCTTATTCACCATGACCTCGCGGGTGTTCTCACAGACCGGGTGTGCTCTACTCTAGAGTACGTAATTTATGTTGTGTGCGCCGCACCTACGGGAGGTATCCATGTCCGAGTATCCGCCGCTGTCGTCCATTATGCACGAAGAATGGGCGCAAGCCCTCGCCCCGGTCGAACCGCAAATCCGCGCCATGGGCGATTTTTTGCGCACCGAACACGCCGCAGGGCACCGCACCTTCCCCGCCGGGGACGACATTTTCCGTGCCTTCGCCCGACCCATGAGCGAGGTTAAAGTGCTCATCCTCGGACAAGACCCGTACCCCACCCCCGGGCACGCCATGGGCATGTCATTCTCAGTGCACCGCGATGTGCGCCCCCTGCCGCGCTCGCTGAACAACATCTACCGGGAACTCAACGACGATTTAGGAATCGCCCCCGCAGAACACGGCGACCTCTCCAGCTGGGCTGACGAAGGAGTGATGCTCATGAACAGGGTGCTCAGCGTGCGAGAAGGCAAACCCGCCTCCCACCGCAATAAAGGCTGGGAACAGGTGACCCAGCAGGCCATTGAAGCCCTCGTAGCCCGCGACAAACCGCTGGTGGGGCTGCTGTGGGGCGCCGATGCACGCCGCACCGCGCCCATGCTCGCACCGTACCCGTGCGTGGAGTCGGCGCACCCCTCACCGCTCTCAGCCAGCAAAGGGTTCTTCGGCTCCCGCCCGTTCTCACGCGTGAACGAGCTGCTGGCACAGCAGGGGGCCACCGGGGTGGACTGGCACGTCAAATAGGGTTTTAAACGGCGGTTGCCGTAGCCGAACGGAATCACATCCGCCCGGCTACGGCAACACTGCTTTAAGGGGGCTAGGCTAGTCCGTCTCCCCCGTGGTCGGCGCGAACCGCTGCAGCAGGTACTGCATCAGGTAGTTACCCGCCGCCGTGCCCGCCGCCATGGCAATCACAACCGAAACCGCCGTGACCATGCTGGAGAGGCCGAACACCACATTCGTATCAACCGTGAGCAGATACATGCCCCGGAAAAATTCCAGGCCCGGCAGCAGGAACGTCAGCGCCGGAATCGAAAAGATCGCCTGCGGCGCGTGCAGCCTATACGCCATATAGGTGCTGAACAGGCCAATCACAAACGCAGCCAGCGCCGTATTTGACCGGCCCGTACTCTCCCCCGTCAGCACCCAGTACCCGTAGTACGTGATCAGGCCCGCCGTGGTAATCATCAGCAGCCAGCCGATTTTTGCCACCTTCGTGTGCGCCGCCACAGCAAACGCCGCGGTCGCCGCCAACATAAACACGGCAAACGTGGCGGTATCGGACGGGACGAACTTCGTCTGCTCAATATCGATAGTGGGCCCGCCAAAAACCGCTAAGGCGCTCACCGCGCTGGCAATACCAATCACCAGCCCCAGGAAGCTCATACCTGTAGACACGAACCGCCCCGCAGATGTAATCGGGAACCCGTTAATCGCGTCCTGCACCGCAGACACCAGGCGGGATGTTGGCAGGAACATGATCAGACCCGCCGCAACCACCAGCGGCGCCGACAGCGGCGTATCCGGCCGGTGCAGCATCGACCCCTCACCACCGAGCAGAATCGCCAGGAACGTCATAAGCCCCGCACTGGCGGCCATCCGGAAGAACGCGGGCATCCCAATCTTCCGCAGCCATTGAATCAGCAGGTAAACGGGCGTAAAAATAATACCCGCCGCCACCGCAGTCGCCCAGCCGCCGCCCAGAGCAACCGTAAGCGTCGAAGCCCCAAAAATATTCGCCAACCAGATCACCGCCGGCGGGTACGGTTTGGGGCGGTGCGTAATCTCACTCAACCGCAGATCCGCCACCTCAAGGGTGATGCCACCGGCTGTAATCTCGTGAATCAGCTCGTAAATGGAGGCCAGCGCCTCGTAGTTCTCCGTAGAAGAACGCACCACCCGCACCAGGGTGTGGGTGAACCTCTCATCCAGGCCCACGCGCTTCATAATGCGCGACTCCATGTACGTGTCCGGGTCGGAGGTGTAGTTAATCGTCACCGACTGGTTGGTAATATCAACCTCAACCGAGTCCAGGCCGAACGCCGAAGAAACCGCAATAATAGCGGAATCCACATCCATGGCATCCGCCCCGTAATGGAACATCGCCTCCGCAAGACGCAGAGTGTAGTTCAGGGTGTCCCGGGCGTGCTCCTTCTCGCGGCGGAACGCCTCACGCGCGGCCTGCTCCTCCTTGCGGCTCTTGAGCGCAAACTGCCGCTGAGCGATACGGGCGCTGCCGCGCAGGGCGGGGCCCTCGGCGCCCGGACGCACAAATGACCGCAGGGTACGCACGCCCCAGCGCCCGCCCCCGCCGCGGTGCACCGTCGGCAAGGTGGTGGTCGGCTCCGACTTCGGGGAGGCGTACCCCTCCGGCGGCTCGGGGTCCACCCCACCGAACCGCTGGGCTGCCTGCGAATTCGGCACACGCGGGATCATGCCCGTCATCGGAACCGGGCGTGAAGGCGGGTAGGCCGCAGCCACCTCAGAGGATTCGGGGGTGGTTTCACCCGGCATCGGCTCGGGCACCAGCTCATCGTCAATGGAGACAGTCGGCATGCCTGCCTCATCCACCGGCAGCAGCTGCGTCTGCTCGGTGCTCGTCTCAACCCCGTGCGCCTGCGCCACCTCGTACAGTGCCTTGCGGGAGCTGCGGGAAGAATGCGCAAGCGCGTCCCGTAATTGCGCGTCGTTCACCTGGTTCAGCGACACAGCTGGCATGGGGTGCGCGTGCGGCTCATACCTTTTGGGGCGCGGTGTGGTGTGTGGATTATCGTGGGGTTCTGAACCGTCGCCGGTGGGACGGTTCCGCTCATCTGCCATAGGTGTCTCCGAAGTGTTTGGGCTGCGTACCTAGTCTAGCAAGCAGCACCTGTGCGTGAAACAAAAAACGCAGCAAAATTTAGTGTAAAAATTGCCGAGCGCAGCATACCCTCAGGGGCGGTGAGCTGGGTGATTAAACGCCCCGCCGCCGGTGACATGTCCGGCGGCGGGGCGTCTGAGTCGAATAAGACGGCTACACGCTATCGTATAGTCCGTGTTTACTCGGCGTCGTGGTCGGTCTCAAGGATCTTGACCAGAGTGTCTAGAGCCTCTTCAGCGCCTTCACCTTCGGCGCGCAGAACAACGACGTCACCGTGCTTAGCGCCCAAAGACATCAAGGACAGGATGGATGCTGCATCCATAGCCTCATCGGCGGGCTCACCCTTGGCCGCGATAGTAACCTCGACGGGGAGGTCGCCTGCTGCCTCAGCGAAAATAGCTGCCGGACGGGCGTGTAGACCAACACGGCTGGCAATGGTTGCTTCGCGCTCTGCCATAGTTTTCTCCTTTATGGAATAAGTTACGTTGCTTACTATTCTAGTGCAGACGGGTGGTTTTGTACCCGTATTTAGGTGATTCTACCGTAAATTTCCGCCCACTACTTAGGTTCATGATGACCCCATCAGGGGCGCATCGGCGGCTGCAGCTCTAACACGGCCTCAACCCCCGATGCGTCCCGCACACCAGCGGGCGCTACTACAGGCCCAGCTCGTCCAGGATCGGCAGCTCTTCACGGGCCGCGGCCTTCGCCTCAGCCGAAGAGATCTGCTCCAACGCCTTATTGGCGATGTGCCGCGCCTGCTCCAAGGTCACAGACTTCAGCACCGCGGCGACCGCCGGAATAGCAGCGGCGTTCATCGACAGGGTGTCCACGCCCAACCCGATCAGCACCACGGCCAGCGCCGGGTCTGAGGCAGCCTCACCGCACACGCTCACGTACTTCTTCTTGCCCGCGTTCATGGAGGCCCGCTTGGCGCCCTTGACGGTCAGCTTAATCATCTTCAGCACCGCCGGCTGCCACGGGTTGTTCAGGTGCGCCAAATCGCCCAGCAGGCGGTCGGCGGCCATGGTGTACTGGGTCAGGTCGTTCGTGCCGATCGACACGAAATCAACCTCGCCCAGGATTGCCTCAGCGTTCACGGCGGCGGCGGGGGTTTCCACCATCACACCGTGCACCGGCAGGTCTACCTCTTTGAGCATTTTCGCGAAGTTACGCGCCTCGGAGGTGGTTGAAATCATGGGGGCCATTACCCAAATATCGGCGTCTGACTCGTCGTACGCCTTCTTAATGGCCTCCAGCTGGCGGGTGAGCACCCCGGGTACGGTCCAGTCGGTGCGGAACCCGCGCACACCCAGCGCCGGGTTCTCTTCCTCTTTCACATTCAGGAACGGCAGGGGCTTATCGGCGCCCGCGTCCAGGGTGCGGACCACAATATGTTTGCCGGGGAATGCGTCGAAAACGGACTTGTAGGTTTGTGCCTGCGTCTCAATGCTCGGCTCGGCGTCATGACCGAGGAACCCAAATTCGGTACGCAGCAGACCCACACCTTCGGCGTTGAGGCTCGCGGCCTTCTCAGCGGATTTGCCGTCGCCCACGTTTGCGTAGAGCTCCACCCGGGTGCCGTCGGCGAGCACACCTTCACCGTCGAAGTCGGCGATAGGTTTGCGGTTGGCGTACTTCTCGGCGGCTTGACGGTCGGCATCGGTCGGTTCGGTGTCCACTATGCCTTCGTTAGAATCCACGTATACGACGGTGCCGTCGGGGATTTCGGTCACGCCCTTAGCCGCCACAATCGCGGGAAGGCCCAGCCCGCGTGCCAGGATCGCGGTGTGCGCCTGCGGGCCGCCGTCGGAGGTGATCAGGGCGATCACTTTCTCAGGGTCTAGGGTTGCGGTATCGGCCGGGGCCAGGTCAATGGCGGCGAGCACAAACGGCTCATCCGAGAAGGGGATGCCGGGGGCCTGCTGGCCGGTGAGGTCGGCGACAATGCGGGCGCGCACATCGTGGATGTCGGTCACGCGCTCAGCCATGTACCCGCCGAGGGCAGCCATCTGGTCAGCGAAGGAGGTCGCGGCCTCCCAGATAGCGCGTTCGGGGGCCATCTCCTGGGTCTCAACCAGTTTAATGGCGCTCTTAATAAGCGCACGGTCGGTGGCCATCTGGGAGGTGGACTTCAGCACGGCCTTACCGTCACGCCCGGCGTGCTCGGCGCGGGAAAGCAGGTCTTCCTTCACGCGCTGGGAGGCGTCTTTAATGCGCTGGGATGCTGCCTCAATGGTCTCGCCGCTCAGGCGCAGCCCGTCTTTAGGTTCCTGGATAGGTTCGGGCATCTGTTTGACGGGACCAATCACGCGTCCGGCGTAAACACCAACGCCCTTATAAGTAGTCATGAGGGTATTTTCCTTAGGTTGAAGTTGTCTTCAAGTGTAGCGTGTTCTACGTCTTAAGCCGCGACCTTCTCGGCCTTTGACGCAGCGCCGATCGATTTCAGCACCAGGTACACCAACGCCGAAAGCAGGGTTCCGGCAGCTACCGCCACCAAGAACATCAGCACGTTATTGCTCAGCAGAACAATCCAGATACCGCCGTGCGGTGCCGGGGAGGCCACATGCGCACTCATGGAGATAGCACCCGCGAGCGCACCGCCCACAACGGAGGAGGAGATCACGCGCAGCGGATCCGCCGAAGCGAACGGGATAGCCCCCTCGGAGATGAAGGACGCACCCAGCAGCCACGCGGCTTTGCCGTTCTCCCGTTCGGGCTCGGTGAAGAGTTTGGGGCGCAGGGTGGTGGCCAGCGCCATGGCCAGCGGCGGAACCATACCGGAGATGATGACGGCCGCCATGATTTCCTGGTTCACGGCACCGCCGTTTGAGAGGCCGGTAGTAGCGAATAGGTAGGCCGCCTTATTAATGGGGCCGCCCAAGTCGGAGGCCATCATAGCGCCCAGGATCAAACCAAGAACAAGGGAGGAAGTGCCCGACATTGACGTCAGCCAGCCCTGCAGTGCAGACATAACCCAGGCCAGGGGTGCGCCCAGCAGCAGATACATGACGGCACCCGCTATGAGGGAGGTGACAAGCGGGGTGATTACCACAGGCATCATGGAGCCGAGCCAGCGCGGCAGTTTTAGTGTTCCCAGCCCGTAGGCGACCACACCGGCGAGGATACCGCCGACGATACCGCCGAGGAAGCCAGCTTTCACGGTGACCGCCACGGTACCGGCGATGAAGCCTGGGGCGATACCGGGCCGCTGCGCCAGACCGTAGGCAATGTAGGCGGCGAGCGCGGGCACCATCAGCTCAATACCGAAACCGCCAATAGTGTGCAGCACCACGCCCAGGTACAGGGTCCAGTGGGTGCCGTTGAGATTAAAGAGAGAGGAGTTCTCAAGAATACTCTTCCGGGCGGCCTCATTCAGGTCCCCCAGGTTTGGTGTGGTGACTGCCTCAAGCATGAAGCCCAGCGCCACAATAATACCGCCCGCAGCAACGAACGGGATCATGTACGACACACCGGTCATCACGGCCTTGTAGATGCGCGTACCCCACGAGCCTTCAACGGCGGAGGAGCTGTCCTCAGCGGTGGAGGTGGCGGCGGCCACGCGCTTACCGTTGGGGTTCTCAGCCTCAGCCAGGGCCTCATTCAGCATGGCTTCGGGCTCGTCAATACCGCGTTTAACCGGGGACTCCACATAGGGCTTACCGGCGAAGCGGTTGCGGTCGCGCACGTTCACGGAGACCGCAAACACCACGGCGTCGGCTTCATCAATATCGGCCTGGGTGAGGGTCTCATTACCGGAGGAGCCCTGGGTTTCGACTTTGAAGTCGTAGCCGAGGTCTTCCGCCGCGTATTTGAGGGCGTCGGCGGCCATGTAGGTGTGGGCAATGCCGGTGGGGCAGGCGGTGACGGCCACGATTTTCTTTTTCGCGGCTGCCGGTGCGGTGTCCTCACCGGCTGGTTCAGCCTGTGCCGCTGCCTTTGCTTCGGCGGGCTCCGTTTTCTTGTCGCTGCCTTCAGCGGAGGCGCCGCCCTGAGAGCCGGCGGCCCCGGCTGCCGGTGCGGCCACAGAGTCTTTCGTAGCAGAGTCTTTCGCTGCGGTGCTCTTTGCGTCTTTTTTCGCGCTCCCGCCGCCGAGTGCTCCGGAGACCAGTTCCACGATCTCTTCGGGGGTTTTTGCCTCGCGCAGGGATGCGGTGAATGACTTCTTCATGAGCGAGCGTGCCAGGGTGGAGAGCAGCTTCAGGTGCGCCTGGTCTGCCCCGTCGGGTGCTGCGATGAAGAAGATCAAATCGGCGGGGCCGTCTTTCGCCCCGAAATCCACGGCCGGGTTGGGGCGGGCCATGGCTAGGGTAGGCACGGTGACTGCCGCCGAGCGGCAGTGCGGGATGGCGATACCGCCGGGGATGCCGGTGTCGGTCTTGGATTCACGTGCCTTCGCATCAGCGTACAGCTGGTCGAAATCATTGGCGCGCTCGGCCTTCACAATGGTGTGGGCTAACCGTTCAATAACGTCAAAACGTGAGTCACCGAGGTTCTCATCCAGCAGGACGAGCTCCGGTGCGATGAGTTCAGACATGTCTACTACCCTCCTTGGGGGTATGTGTGTTGTGCGCCTGGTTGGGGTTGCGTGGGGTCCGCTCCGGCCAGGTGTTGTTTGATATATAGGGTGAAAAACTCTTCGTATTCTATTATTGGAATATGCTGATGTGTGGGTTTACCTGCATTGAGCGGTGTTAGAGCGCCAGGGTCTGCACGGTAACCTTCTGCGGGGTGGTCGCCTCAAGGGCGGGTACGCGCGTGCCCGGAAGGGAAGCAGCCGCAGAACCGTGCGCGACCGCCTGCACCAGCGCATCCTGCGGGGAGGCCCCGCGCTCGTGAGCGATCAAAAAACCCGCCAGGGAGCAGTCACCGGCACCGACCGTGCTGCGCACCGTCACGGGTTCGTGCTTAGCCCACCAGGCACCTTCAGCGCTAATGAGCACCGCGCCTTCCCCACCCAGGGTGGCCAGCACATACCGGATGCCCTGATCCACCAGGTGCCGGGCGGTGCGGGCGGTCAGTTCGGGGCTGGCCTCAAGCTCACGCCAGTTATCGGATCCCGTCAGCTGCGCCAGCTCCTCAGAATTCGGCTTAATCAGGGTGGGTTTATGCTCCCCGCGCGCGGTGGCGATAAGCGGGGCCTCAGAAGTATCAACCGCAATATTGCCGGTAAACCCGGCCGAACGCAGCTTACCTACCAGCTCGGCATAATAGGAGGCGTCCAGCCCAGGCGGCAGTGAGCCGGCCAGCACCACCCAGTGCACCTGCTGCCCGTCGTTCACCGCGCACGCGCGTTCCACCACCAGCTGGTCCAGTGCCTGGCGCAGTTCGGCGGTGAAATGGGTTCCGGGGGCGTTCAGTTTGGTGGTGGTACCGTCCGGGTCTACCACAGTAATATTTGACCGGATCGGCTCGCCTGTGGGCAGGTTCGCGTACTCCACGCCTACCTCGCGCAGTCCGGTCAGCACCGGGTCGGTGGCCTCACCGGGGATAACGGCCAGGGTCGGAACGTGGGATACGTGCAGGGCGCGGGAAATATTCACGCCCTTGCCGCCAGGGTCCTGTACGGCGCCGGTTGCGCGCTGCACAGCCCCGTGCGCCAAGGGCGCGCCAAGCTCAATAGTGCGGTCCAAACTGGGGTTAGCGGTCAGGGTAATAATCATGCGATAATCACCTCCACACCGGCCCCCTCCATCGCCTGAGCCAGCTCTCCCTCGGGTGCACGGTCAGTAATCAGCGTGTCAATATCCTCAAAATCGGCGAACCGCACCAGCGACTCGTTGCCGAACTTTGCCGAATCGCACAGCAGCACCACGCGGCGGGCCGACTTGCAGATGGCGGTCTTCACAATCGCCTCGTTCATGCCGGGGGTTGAGACACCGAACTCGGCGCCAATGCCGTTAGCCCCAATAAAAGCGATGTCGGGGCGCACGGTGGAGAAATAGTTTGCGGCGCGCGCACCGATGGCGGCCCACGTCATTTTGCGCAGCTGACCGCCCACCAGCTCCATGGTGATACCCTCAGCCTCAGCGAGTTTCACCGCAATGTGCAGGGCGTGGGTAATAATAATGCGGTCACTACCGGTTTTGAGGCTAAAGTTCTCAGCCCCTATCTGATCTGCCAAAATCTCAATGGTCGAACCCGCGTCCAACACAATAGAGCCCACCTCGGAGTCGCGGAGCATATTGTACGCTTTCGTGGCGATACGCCGCTTCTCGGGGGTGTTCATGCCCTGCCGCGAGGCGATAGAGGATTCAAGGGAGGTGGACTGCTCCACCGTTACGGCACCACCGTGTACACGGCGGAGTTTGCCTGCTTCTTCGAGGGCGGCCAGATCGCGGCGCACGGTCTCCATCGTCACGTCGTAGCGGCGTGCGAGTTCCGCGCCGTTGACGCGGCGAGCCGACGCTACAAGCTTCGCGATTTCAGCGCGGCGTTCTTCAGCGAACATAGATGTTCTTCACTTTCGGTCGGGGCGGTAAAGGTAGGCGGCAGAGGCGGCCCATTCCGGCAAGAACAGTCACGCGCTCCTGGCTGGTTTCAAGCTGTAACCCATTGCAACAGCCCTGTACTTGATTTTATGTGGGTTTCTGTGGGCACGTCAATAGAACCCACCCTAAGGCTCACATATATGACGAAATTTCGCTAGAAAAACCACATTAGGGGTGGCTCCCACCGGCACACCGCCCGGTGCACCCGGTCAGGAAACCACACCCAAGAACCAACCAGCAGCCGCCCCGATACGCCGCTATAGCTTACCCGAAGCCACGGCCCCTTCAGGTTCAGCGGTGCCCCGCCGCAGCCGACCCCACACGGCGGCACCGGCACGCACCGCAAGCACCCCCAGCAGGGTGCCGGTGCCGTTCATCAGCACATCCGACACATCCGCTGTGCGGTTCGGCATCATATGCTGAATGCTCTCAATGCCCAACGACACCACGTACCCGCCCACCATAATGTACGGGTACGCCCCGCGCGGCAGCAGCAGCCCCAGCAGCACCCCGGACGGGAAAAACATCACCACATTCGCGGCCCGCTCAACACTCTCATAGGTGATGAGCCCCGGCAGCCACCCCTGGGCGTGGCCGCGCTCCAAAAACTCGCGCAGGCTACCGCCAGCCTCACCCGAATCAACGTGCACGGGCGCAAACACAATAGAACCCACCACACACAGGTAGGCCACAAACAGAACAATAAGAGCCCACCGCCACAGGCGTGCATAACGCGCAGAACGCGGCGGATGGGAAACAGCAGACGAATACGTGTGACTATCGGTGAGATGTTCAGCGCCCCGGAAGGTGACGGCGCCAAAAGCATCCCTGTTAGTCACCGAAATACCCCCGCGAATCCCAGGCGAACAACCCCGCAATATCAACCTCAAGCGGTTGCGCGTTTGGTACCTCCTGCGTATGCTCATACCCCTGCGCCGCCGAAATAGCACGGCGAATCAGGCTGCCGTGTGAAACCACCATCAGCCGCTCCCCCGGGTACTGGCGCACCACCTCACGCAGGGCACGCACCGCCCGCACATACAGGTCACGCTCCGTCTCTACCCCCGGGTAAAAACGGTCGGGGGCATCAGATTCATAGTCGGGAATGTTCTTACCCTCCGCAGCACCGTACGCCCGCTCCACCAGCTCGGGGTAGGTTTGGCTCACCGTGAGCCCAAAAAACTCCCCCACACGCTGCGCGGTTTCGTGGGCACGCGATAACGGGGAAGAAAGCACCCGGTCATAGCTCAGCCCCATCTGCTGCAGCTTCGCCCCGGTCTCATGCGCCTGCTGACGCCCAGTCTCATTCAACGGAATATCGCTCACGCCCTGCATCAGCCGGTTCTTATTCCAGTCGGTCTGCCCGTGCCGAATCAGCGTGAGCGTGCCGCCAGCAAGACCCTCAGGCAGCGGCTCGGGGCCCACATCGCCCTCGCTGTGCGTGACCACGTGCCGGTCAATCGCCGCATCCAGCAGCGCCGTGGGAAGCTGCGTAATTGAGGCGTTCGGCGGGATCGGGTAAATACCGTCCACCGTCAGCGCCTCAGGGTGCTCATGTTCAAGAAGCACAGTCATGGTCACCGCAATCAGCATACCGTGCGTGGCCACCACAATATTCTTCCCCGGATGCGCCGCACGCACACGGTTAAACGCCGTCAAGGCACGCGCCACAAACTCCTCACGCGGCTCAACCGTCGGGTTCGCACCGCTGCGGGCATCCGCCACCAGCTCAGGGGTGGCCACCAGGCCCTCCAGCTCGCCGAAGCCGCGCTCCTGCAGGCCCTCATAGGCACCCAAATACGGCACCCCCAAGCCCTCAGCAATGATCTTCCCACTCTCAACCGCGCGCACCAGCGGGGAAGACACCACCCCATCCACCGGCACACCGTCGGAGGCAAGGGCGGCGAACTCATTCAGGGCGCCGCGCACCTGCTCGCGCCCAGCATCGTTCAGCGGAATATCGGTATTGCCCTGGAAGCGGTGCTCAATATTCCAGTCAGTCAGCCCATGCCGCAGCATGAGGATACGCCCGGCAGGGTGCGTCTTAGCGCTGTGCTCTGCGGTGTTCTCCTGTCTGCTATTGTCCCGGTCGGGGGCTGCCTGCAGGTTCTGCGGAGGCTGCGCGGTTTCGGGGTGAGAGGCGCCGCTGCCGATCTGCGCGCCGTCAGAATTAGGATGTTGTAATGAGCCGTGAGTGATAGTCATGCCCTCAATTATGCATGAATTTCCTTCTAAAGCTTTGGTTTAAGTGAGAATTTGTGGGATTCTCACAGGCTGGCTTCCCCGCGTACCTGTCCTACCCTGCGCGGCCCCAGCAGGCAGACACCACCGGCCAGAAGCCTTAAACCCACATCGTCAACACCTCAGTACTTCCCCACGTCATACCGTAGGGTGAGGACCCCGCCCCGGCGTCTCCACCCTAAGGATGAGATGCCACCGAAAACCCCCGTACAGAAGGCGAAAATATCATCCCCCAGGGGCATAAAAACACCCCCTGCGCCCTGAAATACTGGGACTATGAACAACGAATACACCCCCAGCAACGGCCTAACCGCATCACCCTTTGCCCCCGC